>ERZ778024.53-NODE-53-length-297413-cov-54.904630_pt1 | contig 297413 bp, 336 predicted proteins | sample MGYA00375754_ERZ778024 | MGnify/ENA primary metagenome ERZ778024 (study PRJEB29350, sample SAMN05389827) | bioreactor metagenome | isolation source: Thiocyanate bioreactor | place: South Africa: University of Cape Town | collected 2014-02-18 ...
CAAAGCGGAGGTGTTCACTTTATAGAGGTGTTCACTAAGGGAGGTTTTACTGTATCAATTAAAAATACATACCATTAACGCGTAATGTAATAAAATATTTATCTTTTACATCAAGTAGACCACGATCGATCAAAATCAATCGACATTCAAATGTATCATTATCATTTAATTGAACATTTTCGATATTTAATGAACCATTTGAATGAAGAGTATATGTATGACGATAGAGCTCATCAATATGTACAGGATAATTATCGAATTGACTAGCAATTGGCTTTGTATAATTGGTATTCGAACGATACCATTGAAGTATCGATGGAAGTGTCCATTGTGTTCGATTGATTGGACAAGGAATTAAAATGTTCGTATCACCGATGTTACTATCGATGATCGTTGATGATAGTAGTGAAAATGAAAGAAAAATAACGTTGATGATTAGAAATATCATCGACATTGAATAAAGAATACAAGAAATAACGTTGATCACATTTTGAAATCTAGAATCGAACGTCGATAGTCAAATAAGAAACAGAGAAAGAAATTATACAACGAACAAAACGAATGAATAAATGTAAAAGGATGTGAAGAGTATCAAATACATAACATCGGGTCAGACAAAGTGTATACTTCAATGAGAGAGAAAAAAAAAGTAACAATAAGCAAAGAGAAATGTTCACGTTCGAAATACAACTGGTTCTTTGATTAAAAGGAGAAAGCAGACAGCTACTTGGACATTCATTCAATTCTTTCGATGACATTCACAAGTGTCTGCTCGACTTCTGTCCTTTTTTTTTCCTATCCCCTATACTTAACCAACGAAGAAATGTAATTTCGCTCGAAGGGATAACAATCGTTGTCATATGATTATACTACAGATATGCCATACTCGTAATTTGAATGTATCATCGAACGATGAACAAAGAAAGAATGACTTTTGTTATATATCATAGCAAAAGGTTACACTAGCCTTGGTCAGAAACGAAGATAACACGATCGTATTTTGTTGGTGATTAACATCCTGCTCTTGTTGAGGTCAACACAACGAAGAAATAATCAGCAAGTTATGAAAGAAAGAGAGAGAGAGAGAGAGTAGGAATTGATCGGATGCGTATGCGTGTCACATCGATCATCTCATGCGCAATTATACTATCAAAATGATGCCCGTTTGGACCGATAAAAATGACTACTTACGTATTCACTTCGGCATACAAGGAAATTACAAACTAATTCACTTTAGAAGTATACATATGCACTCGAATTCAATTGAAACCATGGTTGATGAAGCGCATACGATTTGTACATTTATATAAGAAGAAGAAGACGAAAGAATGAAACTGTTCTATAGACGAAGTAATTACTTGTTATTAACTAAAAATAGATGTAACTGACACAGACAACATTAAACAAGAAAGAAAAGATCATGTCACGCTAGATGAACAGATACCACATGAGACGACAGCAACAACAAAAGAAATGTTTCATTACCTATTTGTACAATTCATCGTTATTGTTCATCGAACATCATGCATCTCTCTCTCTTGTTTTTATTCTAATTCATTCAAACCGTTGATTAACAGTATTCTCTTGATATCTCTTTCGGGCATATCGATCAAAAAATCTCAGTGAATTGACGAACATAATGACCAGCAGGTCAAAAAACATTTGTTCGTAATGATGATTGAAATAACACGCTTATGTTCTTTCTCTCTTCTTTTCCTGTAAACGTGCATGTTAGGATGATTACATAGTCACACAACACATTAATCCGGAAGAGAGAAACACATCGTAAGTAACGGCTCTATTCAAACATCATCAGCATCCGAAATGAACGTCAGTTAACAACAACAAATATATTAAAACAACATAAACTATTCTTCATAGAAATCTGTAGAGAGATATGTGCAGATGGTATTCAACAAAGAGTGTGAATCGAGGTCAGCTTAGTTTGTGCAAAGAGAAGAGAAGAGATAACAACATATGCCAATCAAGAGAACTTTTCTGCTAATGTGTCCTTCTCTCAGTTTTGTCTTTGACTTTCTGATCTTTTTTTCTTCTCCTCTGACATTATCTGTTCATCTGATATCTTTTCAACGAGTAATACGATCATGACTATTCATAGAATATAATCTATCTAATCAATATGATAGAGAGAGAGAGAGAGAAAGAGAAAGAGAGAAGTTTTTAATCACTTTCTTTCGAACAAAGAATAAGATAAAACTGTAATAAAAAAAAAGAAGTTGAAAACGCTCACTCACTTGAAACAAAACGCAAACAATTCTCACTTCGAATGTTTTATAACTCATTCTTTTCATTTCTTTCACGTTGAACGAACAGGAAATTTCTTAAAACAATGCCCATTCTTTTTTCCATTCTGTTGGGCGAAAGGAACGGCCAATGTTTACACACTGACCGCACGTGTGTGTGTATATTCCATTGCATAGGATCGAAACTGTGAGTGAAACGCCATCTCTGTTTTCATGATTTTCAAAAAAAACAACAAAATTTATTTACGACTGATGTGAACACACTTTTTTTTCGTGTCCAACGTTTACATAGATAAACAAAAGAAAATCTTCTACATTGTTTGCTTTTTTTGTAAGTTAATAATTCGATCGATGAGAGTTATAGGAATTCTGTTGACGTTGTTGGTAATAACCACCGGGGTGACGTGGCCGATAGTTGTTGTTATTGTTGTTGTTGTTGTATGGTTGTCGTGGTGGACGTTCATGAGGAAAGCCGCCAGGTTGATTTTGTTGATAGGCTCGTGGATAATAGGGTCGTTGTTGATACGGTTGTTGTTGTTGATGTTGTTGGTAGGAGTCCTGTGGACCGAGCGCATGACGAACAAAACGTCGACCTGTGGCAAAATCTCGATTATATTGCGGCCGTTGCGCGAAACCAAGATTCGGTTGAAAAGGATTTCGTTGATCATAATCTCGAGGTCTCAATGTTGCTTCCGGTAGATTCACACTTTCTAATAATTTCGCTTGAAATATATAATCATCATCGTAGGAAAGATCTCGATATTTAACACTCAAAACTTGATTATCCGAAATATCTTCACAATTCGGCAGCGGTGCTTTGAGTAGCTGATTAACACTGACAGTTTTATCCTTATCATCAGGCCAGATAAAACCAGCCATTCCTCCGCTTAACATCGTCGGTACATTCAGTGGACTTTTCTTCGTCACCTCATTTCCACCTTCGACATACAATTCTTTGAAATAATCATAACATAAATTATCCTTATGAATATATAAACGATCATAATCTCGTTTATTTCGATTTTGTTCTTCGACTGTTATTGTCGAATAAACAGCGTCTAACGTTCGATGTAAACGTTTTTCGTCAACAAATGGTAACAAAGCCACGCCTTGCCATTCGTGTCGTTTGCCATTTAAATCCACGCAGAAATTCAATGGATAAAAATCGATAATCGGCGATTCTTTGGCTAACATCAACGTTTGCCATTCTTGAGGGAGAAATTTTCGAGATTGCGATGGAAAAACAGCCATTAATTGTTCCAATGGTTTGAACGGTTTCGTACCTTTGTCGAACCGAACGGACATATCTTTTAATTGCAAAAAATCCGATGCAAATGGCGCATAATGATACGGAAAATACCTACGAAACAAAAAAAAACATTTTTTAAAAATAGAAGCGAGTCAATTTTGATTTACCAATCCCATGCGGGCACGCCTTGATAATAATACTGCAAAACCCAGCATAAACCTCGAGCGTAATGTTGTGCCACTTGAATGCGAAACTGTTGGAGATCGTCTTTACCGACATTGAATTTATTTTTATAGTATCGTTCACGCCAGCCTTCTTCCCAAAGTCGAACGGTGTCATTAGGATCGTTGTCTTGTTCGTCACTGTTGATTGATTCTTGTTGATTAAACGACGGTCTCACATCGGATTCCTGTTCGACTTCATCGTGAGTACGTTTTCGTGGTCGTTCCCACGAGCCGTTTGATCCTGAAAAGTCGACCTGCTGCATCTGACGTAGTTGTGCGTTTGCTGCACCGGGATTTTCAATCCGAGAATGAGGTCGTTGACCGATGGGTACTGGTTCGAATTGAGGTGCAGACATCCAAACAGGCTTTGCCATTGGCCTGAAAAAAACAAATGAAAATCAATGCAAAAAAGACAAGAAAAAATCTACCGAGATGAATCAACGTCCTGTCGATGTCTTTTATTCGGCGGTTGATATTGCGAACGATTTCTTTCTCGTTGTCGTTGTTGTTGATCTCGTTCATGTCGTTTCATGAAAATCTCATCTTCCAATTTACCGATCCCCGTCAAAACAGTTTCGACACGTTCCATATTCGGTATTCCGTTTTCGGTTAGATAACCTTGGAATTTCGGGATATTGTCTTTATAAATTTGAATCAAACGATCGATTGCATTTTCGTGGATTTCAAGCGACGGTAAATGCGGAAGGAAATCATTGCCAACGAAAAAACACATGAATACCCAATCATCAATCGCCCGTTCGAGGTCCCATTTGAACGGAAGATTGTGATAGATCTCCAAATCACGGTATAGATACTCACGTAGGATCGATAATCGAACGAAAATATAACGAGTTTCACCGTAATTGGTCTTGGCAAGAGTTTCTTCGTGATTTAAGAACGTTTCTCGAGCGATGCCTTTGCATTCTTTCATTTCATGGCCGAGTTGCCCGCAGATATCGCATGGCCGAGGTTTATTCGGCTTGAATTCTTCACGAATAATTGTAAAATAGGGTTCGTGCGTGGCGAGACCGAGCATAATTAAATCAGCATCAGCACCGCATAGAACATGATGAGTATTCGGATCGTGATCGGGTTGAGCACGTTGTCGACGAATATAATCCATGATTTTATGTTCGCCTTCGCCAGGCACATTGGCATCGGAGAGAATGATTTTAATCGAACGCCAAGCGGGATTCGTATTCATTCGATGTCGAATGTAATAACGAAGACATTCAGCTAATCGGCTCATGAACGGCGTGCCCGGTGTGATGCAATTTGTATCGAAATGTTCTTGGTCCGATTGCGCTTGTTTGTCTTCGGGTAACAGGCCGCCGTTTTGTCGGATTTCGTTTTTGATTTTTTCCATTTGCTGCGCTTTGTCATGCGTGTCTTTCGATGCACGAAAACGTCGAGAACGTTGCTGGTTCATTTTAGCACGAGGGGCAACGCCATCGATGGCCATGTAGAGTAATTTTCTCGGACGAACGATGGAAAATAAACGATCGACACATTCGAAAATTAAAATCATCATTTCGTCTTCGTTTTTCGGCGGCGGGCGATCTTCGGGATGTGTGCACGGATGAATTATACCATTCATATCCAAATATAAATTATCGAACTAAGAGAAACGAATGGAGATATTGGAGAAAAATGGATCTGCAAAGATTTTACTTCGATGCCATTAGGATTTGGACGAGTTTCATCTAATGGATGATAAACACCTTGAGCGTCTAAATAAGAAGAGAAAGTGAAAGTTTGAATTTGAATTTGAAGAGAAAATACCTGTCGAAGGATTATCTTCGATACAATTGACAATAATTGATGGATATTTTTTAGTTAACCAACGAAAAAAAGCTGGAACTCCCATTGTGACAGAAAAGAATATCTATAAAGAACAACATGTTGATTTCGTAATAACAAATATCGATCAACTTACGTATTGATCAGAACAAATTAAGACACAAAAAAAACAGAAATTTTTTGATAGACAAAAAAGGGAATGAGGTGTGTACAGAGAATTACGTTACTTTTCAATGAATGATTCAAACGAATGCTGATCAAGCTCGACATAGATGTCAGGAGATTACATTAGAATATTATCTTTTATTCAAAAAAAAAAAACCAAAACTGAGGATAAAAATAGCAATCATTCCAATTCATTAGATCGTACAGTAACGCATCATACAAGCCGGTGCTGGAGGCAAGTAGTAGACGTAATAGGAGCCACAATTTGCTACGCTAATACTCACAGAAAATCGACAAACTGAATTATACCAAGTAAAACAAGCAGTAGCATTGAGCAATTCGCCATCTGAAGGCATTGTACCAACAAAATATCCAGTACCTTCCGTACCACATATGTTCATTCCTGGTGTTGTCAAAGGTAATTGTGTACCACCTGTACCAGAAAATCGAATCCATATTGCTGTTGTTCGATTTATAAATGGCGTAGTGTCATCACAACCTAATGCGTAACCTGCAGCTCTGACACTTCGTGTTGCATCATCAACGAGTGTGTATGTAGAAGGCGAACAAGCTGTTTGCCAACCTGAACTATATTTCGGTTGAGTTGTTGTTTTACTTGCTGCTTAAAAGAAATAAACAAAAATCAAATCCAGATTCGAGATTTGTTTCTTCAATTGTTTAATTACCTAATTCACTTTCAACAGTCGATCGGAGACGTTGAACAAGAATCAAAGCCGTAAGACCGAAAGCAAATGCAATAACTCCAAGAATCGTTGAAATCACAGCTGTCATTAAACTAGCACTCGATCGTGCAACAACTTTTTCGTCATAGAATCTAGACCAAAGAAAACTTCATTTTTGTCAAAAATCACTAGGATGATTTACTTTGCATTGCCATTACCATTGCCATTTCCGCTGATCGTTATTTTTTTATATTTTCCATTTGGTACTTCATCAGTTGGAAGTGAATCTTGATCGAATATTTCCGAGCGTGACATGAGATTTTTCGAAGATGATAGAAAAGGATAGGCTGATCCGTTTGAGGAATCGAGATTTGAATTTTTCGATGCTGGACTCACAGTGATATTGCCAGTTTTCGGTTTCGATAAAGTAGCTTTGCCTATCGATACTGCTGAGTCCCTTCGTGGTGCTCGTACAATCTGCGGATGAGATTTACTTAATGGTTCATCGGCGAGATCATGATCGATATCATTCGGTGATAGATCAAAATCGTGATGTCCAGCTGGCGATTGTAGTTCTTCGGATTTAAGAAGATTTTTCGTTGATTTTGTTGTTTCAGCTCGAGATACTTTCGTTATAACTGGCCGAGAGTCATCTTCATTTTTCGTACTGACAGATTTCATTTCTGTTGTTGTTGGAGGTCGATGTTTTTTTATCGATGTAGAAACGTTTTTTGCTGTTGATGGAGAAGCAATTTCGTTGACTTGCGTGATAACTGGTTGTCGATGTTGTTTCCTATCATTTTCTTCATATCCAATACTTTCAATTTCTTCTTTATTCGCTTTCAATTCTTTTTGTCGTATTTTTTGCAATTGCGCCAAGAATTGTTTCTAAAAACCAGAAAAAAAACTCTCTGCACTCAATTCTTCTTAGTCAAATCTACTTGTTGTGAATTCAAGCCTAGTACGTTGTCCGGGTCGTCTTTGGGTAGAGATAACGATTGAGATCGTCTTCGACCTTTTCTCGTGACGTGCGAAACATGCGCATGATGAAATGGTGTGGCCATATCTAGCACTTTTCTAGTTCGTCTTTTTTTTGCTCGTCTTATTATAAAAATGAAATGCGAACACACAATTGAATATGCATATTTATATATTCTTACAATATTCAATAAAAAAAAAGTCAATATAAGTCTTTTTTTTAATTTATTATATGAAGAAAAAAAATTTTTAATCAAATTATACATTTCTCAAAGGTTTCATTAGTGAAATATATATCACCAGATTTCAATAATCGAAAAACAAATCTAATCAAACAAATGACGATCAAAGAAAAAACAAGTAATCAACTTTTATTTACATAGAAACAGCAATGCTGAGGACATCTTAGTCTTCATGGCGAGGCAAATCATGTTTTTATTCTAAAAAGCAACCGTACCAAGATGCTGTTGACCTGAATTAAATTAGAAACGAAAGAAAGAAATGCAGCAATGACGTCAGTTGAATTTTCAGGTTGAGTTAAGAACAAAATATATCGTATTTATTAAACATCGAAATATATCTGTCAATTCATTCGATTATAAACAAGAAGAAGAAAAGAAAAATTCATTGCAAATATCATGCACACGCACATAAACAAACAAACAAAAAAACGACATTTAGTCACGATAAAAAACTTTCATAAATTCTTCCATAGCAGCAAGATTTTGTTTGGATACATTTTCGTTCTCGATGATCGTCGATGAACGTGTTGGCTTAGGTGTTGGTTGAAGAATCGACGATTGATTTAGAGAAATATTCTTCGAACGAATGACTTTCTTCGGTGTTGATCGTACTAATTGTCGATATTTTTCATCTTCATTCGAAATTTTATTAAACAATCGTTTGTAAATATACTCAATTGCTTCTGTAAACGATTTATTTGTTCTCAACAATCGTCGTGCATCGTCATTTCGAACGATTGCTTGAAGTAACAAACAAATTTGTTCGAACAATTCCGAACCATTGTTTTGATAGTATTTCAAAAGTAACATGATTAAATCTTTGACATATTCGGTTTTCTCGATTAATTTCATGACCAGATCTTGTTTGACTGTAAATAGATTTAGAATTTGCAAGATTTTCATTAATAATAAAGACGATGGTTCGCTTCGATTGCAGCAACGCATGAGAATGAAAAACAAACGTAGTAAACCTTTTTGAGCAATTGAATAGCGAATTTCGACGCAACATTCAACAACTGGTTCAATGTCACGTAGAAAATGCAGATAAGCCGTGAGTGATGATGGTGATGCATCGAAAAATTCACGAACAATCTTCATCATTCGTTCGTTGAGATTGAACGATGAGTTTTCATAGGAACGAAGTCGATTTAAAATCGAAACAATTGGATGTTGTTGACGTTCGTTTTCTGAACGAACGCAATATCCACGCCAATGGGCTTGGACAATTTCGGCGGCATGATGTTCTGATTTTTGTTGATATTTAGGTATTGATTGTTGTTGAGATAAGAATAATGTAAAGGTTTCTTTGATCATTTTTCGATTAGCTGGATCGGCAAAACATGCTTCGTCTTGTTTGTTTAGTTCTTGACTATCGACATCGGATGAAATCGTTTCATCAGTGAGAAATATCGATGTGTAATTGGTTTTATTTTCTTCTTTTTCAATTGTTTTTTCTAATTCAACGAAATCATCGAGTGTTATCGATGCCATTGTCGCAGCGATTGACGTTCGACGATGATCAATGCGTGTTGTTGAACTGGATCGAGCGGAATTAAATGATTCGTCAGCATCATTCTCATCATCATCATCATTTGTCATTTCGACTGGTAATTCTAAATGATTGAGTATATCATTATTCATTGTATCCACAACTGATTGATGAACAATGACAATTTCTTTTTCTTCTTCGGTTTGAATGATTGGAATTAAATGATCAGATTGTTCAGGTAAAGTAACTGTTGTTGAAGAAATAGACAATTTAGGATGAATAAATCTTTCTTCCAAGGGTAAATCTGTTGAAATAATTGAATCTTCTCTTAAAATTTCGATTTGTTGTTTGTCCTCTTTCAATGTTTGATTCGAATATTTATCTTTTAAATCATGAAACAATGTCTGATGACGATATTCCATGTCATCATTGGGCTCATTGTTGGCAAAAAGTAGATCATGTGCCAGCATAGCTAAAATAAGAATCGTACAACGTTCGTCAGGCAAATCTTTGGCATAGGATTCATATTTAATTAAATCATATGAAAATGTTCCGAATTGTTTGATGCAATCTTCTAATAAACGAAAATTTGATTTCACATTTCGTTCGTAAATCGAATGATTTTGTATTTGTCCAAGTTCGTTATTAAATTGAATGTGTTCTTCACGTGTTTGACACGTCGCCAATGTTGTTAGATGTTTAATATCTCGTTTGGAATCGCATAATGTTGGAAGATAATACGAGATTATATAGAGAAAAGCTCGACCGTCGGCAAATGATTCTTGCAAATCGTACAACCAGAATTTATAATGTGCGCAAATTAATTGAACCCATTTGATTAGCAAACGAATGATCGATTGCGAATCATCGGTTTGTTTCTGTCGTGGAAGAATATTATTATTAATGAGCTGTTGTTCAATCGATGAGCCAGCAAATGTCGAAAGATTTCGTGTTAATAATTCAATTTCATCGTTGAGTTTGTTGATTGGCGATAAATACTTCGGTAGATAGCAAATTGTGAATATTCGCCAGAGTAATTCGAGTGTTCGTTGTTTATTACCATTCATAATATCTTTATTCGAAATGTTTGTTAAGTCAACATGTCCGTAGGTTTGAAGTAAATCAAAAGCTTGATCGATATTCAATAATTTATGAACGAGATTGACAACGGGACATTTGAGTTTTGTCGAAAGATCATATCGAGCAACTTGTTCGTTGGTTGAGGATAATAAAATTTGTGCACAGCGTGTCAATCGAATCCCATCTTTGAGTTCATCGAATAGTTTATTTTCGTTATTCGAAATGAGAAAATGAAATTCATCGAGTGATGTTTGTTTGTATGTTGGCTCGTAACCAGCTAATTTCAAACGACGAAGAAGATTGGTGTCTGAACTGATGAAATCACGTGAAAGAACGTCGAGTGATTCTTTGGTTGATTTGAATTTCGAATCACGATTGTACAGACACGGATCACTGTCGATTAAACGCAAACATTTAGCTCGTTCGAGGAAAATAATGATAATAATCAGATTTTTAATTGTTAAACGTATTTGTGCCGATGCTGTTTTGTTGTTATTGTAGATGAATTTCTTCGAATGATTGTCGTTTATTTGAGATGTTGAGCTGTTGTTCGGCTGAATGAGATATTGTTCGATGGAGATTTTCATTTGTTGATAGTTTTCAATATTTATTGGAAAGAGCACTTCCATGGCCAAGCGAAACCAGATTCGATTGTATGATGAAATGAAATTGAGAATCGCTTGTCGATTGACACTGCGCGGTGCAAAAGTGAGTTCAGCTTTTGGATTAATTCGAGATTGATCGATATCGATATCAGCACTGATTTTGCTGACAATCGAATGAAGATCGTGAACGAAAACTTCACGAGCACGATCACGTGTTGTGTGCCAACGATTTAATTCGGCGAGAGATTTGATTGTTTTTATGGTTGATTGATTCATTGTTGAATTAGTTGAAGTGAATTCAACGGGTGTGAAAAGAGAATTAAGCCAAATGGTGTAAGCATGTGCTTGTTTGTCGATGGTGTTTGTTGATGAAAGATTGAATGGTATACGTGGTCGAATCGCTGGTTGAAATGAGTTCAATGGTGGAGTTGGTGGAAGTTCGGGAGGAGGTTGTAGAATAGGTTCGAGTTTGTTTTTTAACATTGATGAAGATTTAGGAAGTGGAACTGGAGCTTTCCATGTGGTTGCCGGAGCAGGTTTAGCTTTTCGTTGGGTAAAAATTGGGACATACGTATTGTTGTTGTTGTCATCTTCATCGTCAGGTACAGGCGAACGATTTGACGACGGAGGACTGATAACAAACATGTGATTTTCATTGGCGAAGGTTGATGATTGTTCGATTTTAGTTGGTTGTAAAGGTGTTGTTGGAACAAATACAGATTTCGTTTGATCGAAACGAGAATTATTATCGGAAAGAGGAGAAGATAGATCAAGATATGCAGCCATAGCACGATCTCGTGAGAGTAATGGACGTTTAGGAGTAATTGAAGATTGTTCTTCATCTTGAATTTCCAACTAATTAACACAAAAAAAATGGCAAAATAATAACGAAAATGTCGTCAATACAAACTTTTTTCTGTAAATTCATTAACAAATATTTCTCATAACTGAGATCAGCGATAGGCATTCGATTTTCTTGATTCATATTGATGAAAAAGATTTTTGTTGAATCTTTTTCCCGAAAACAACAAAAGAGAAGTTTTTCTGTAAAACAAATTTCTTACGTCTATCAACAGAAAAAAACAAAAACAAAATAGCCTTCGATTTTCTCTCTTTCGCATTGTCTTTCTTTTCGAGAAACAAAGATGTTCATCTTTGATTAGTCGAACGAATTTCGAACGTTTCGTTTCGTTTGCAATAGAGGTCAGTATTTTATTGAGAAAAATAAACACTTTTTCTTTGCTAAAAACTATAAACCGGATGGAATCGTTATTTGCGAGAATAAAAATCTGATCTGACGTAGACATTCTTCAGTTTCAAAAATAGAAAAATAAATAGTTTATGTCGATTGTCGAGTTACTGGACGGGTACTTGATTCGCCACCATCAGTAAAACTTTATGTTAAAAGAAAATGTTTTTAGATGAATATTTTTGACATGAAAATAGACTTACTAATCCGTGATATCGGTGATCGAAAAATTGAGATCATCTTTTCTCAGATCTTTGCTTTTGCTTTCGTTTTCTCGGTGTTCGGTTAGAATAAATGTTGACGTCGATGAGCTCGCTTTCGTCAATGTTTGATTTAATTTCAATGTCACATCTTGACTTGTTGTCGACTCGGAAACGGCAATTGTGTCTGCATGTTCTGGTATGACGTCCAAAGATCGTCGTAGAAATGAATTTTTCTCCATTGTTAACGTGTCGACATCGACTTTGCCGAGAAGAGACGACGGAGAAGTAGCTTTTGCTTTTGACAAAGGTGATGTTGATTCTTTTTGTGAGTTTGCAGGAGGAGGTTTGATGCCAGCTCGTCGAGCTCGAGATAATTCTGTCATTAATCGATGGGCACGTGTTGTGCGATAGACAAGAGGTTTAGTCGAAACAGGTGTTTTAGGTTGTCGAACCGGTTGTCTTGTTGTTTGTTCTCGTTCAATTGGTTTGTTGTTTTTCGGTGTAGACAGTCGATCAACTAAATATCGAACATCATTTTTTGTTACAACCGTTCGCTGAATAGTCTTAGAGGTATTTCGCGGAATAATAGCTGATTTAGCTCGAACCAAAGTTTGTTTTGGACTTTTGGTTCGTTTTTGAACGGCTGATTGTGGTCTTTCGTTAGGCATCAGCTCAAATGGTTGTTCTTGTGAAGCCAAAGCTTCTTCGACTAGTGCTCGAAGCAGGGGAAAATTATGCAAGAAATCTTGACCTAACAATGGTTTTTTCAGCATCGTTTTTGATTGAGAACGACCTGTGGTTGATGTAGGCATGTGAAAACGTACATTCGGACTAATTTTTCTCGTTAATTTTGACTTTTCTTTTTTGTCAACACTCGATTGAGTATTATTTTCATCATTCTCCAAGTCGAAACTCGCAATAGGAATCGATGCCAAATAGGACAGTCGATTTTCTTTCGTTTCTTCGATAATCTTAGCCGTTGTCGGCGTCATCATTTGCAGAAAATCGGAATCGGAATTAAAATAGAGTGCCGGTGGCCGATAGAAAGCAACAGTCGGATCATCCAATGATGGGTCTTCCGTGACACGTAAATATCGACCTTTCGATTGATGATAATCATTCGTTCGGGACTTTGTACTTGTCCAACGTGTCTGTGCTGATTTATTATTATCATTTGATGGAAGATCACTACGCGAGATTTGTAAACCAACATCTTTCTTTTCATTAACAAGCTGAATTTGTTTAACAATAGTATCTGTTCTTGTTGTTGTTGTTGGTGATGATGATGATACTTGTTCTTTTATTATAGTTTTGGCTGAAGCTCTACGAAAGAAAAAGGAATCAATTGATTGAAGATCGATGATCTCTACTTTTGTTCTGGTTTTGTCACTAAACCATCATCGAGCATAGGTAAATGAGTGAGAATTGTTTTGCCATAATGACAAAAACGAATAGCTAAATCACAGGTACCAATTTTAGTGCCCATTAAATTAAAAAGTGTCGAACGAAATGTCTGTTGTTCAACAAGTGGCACATCAAATCCATTTTTTTCAATCGATTGATTCAATATTTCGATCAATTCATTCAATTTTACATTACAACTTCCAATAAAATGCGATACATTCGTATTTTGATCATGAATTTGATCAATTAAAAGTAGAAAAAGTGGTACATTCAATAAATGTGTATACAATGTTTTAAAATAAGTTTTAAATAGACATGATTTTCCACGTTTAAAATTATATTTTCCATTCGCAGAACGTAGTTCATAGAATTGATCGGCTAGTAACTGTCGCCAGGTAACGTTCGGATGACATTTTTTCAATTCATGAAATTCTTCGACTTGCCATTGATCGAAATAGGGTATCGACACAGCTGGATAATCAAGTAAACGAAAGACTATACAAGGTAAGTGACATGCAATATTTAGATCGATTTCAACTTGACTGATTAACACTTCAATTGACAGAAGACTCAACAGATTTTCATTCTCAGTCATAGTTCCTGGCATCTAAAAATGCAATAAATCAAACAGAATTTTGTTTTAATAGCATAAATTTATTGCAAAAAAAAAAACAAAACAAAACAGAGGTAAAGTATACATATATTGTTATAGATTCGTTGAAAATTAAAATGTATTTACAATGATTGAATAAAAATCAATCGGAATAGTAGTTTCTAAGAATTACTGTATTGATTGCAATGCACACATTCGACTGATACTGTTAGCTGTAAATGGAAATAATTGGTTGCGATTTATTTCGAAATCTTTTTTGTAGATTCATTTGGCAGAGAAAAGGTTGTGTTACTAAAATATAGAGAAAACAAAACTAGATTTTCAACAACATTCGTATGAAAATAATACGTTGATGTTTTATTGTTTTGGGAATTGTAGAGACTCGTTTGTGATGATAAACCAATAGTCACATTCGATCTTCCACTCATACTATTGTTTAACGATTGACTTAACGAACGATTAGAAGTATTATTGATTGCATTCGACGATATCGATGGTTCATTATCAGGTGTTCTGCTAAATAAACGAAAGTATTTATTTTGTTGATTGAAAAAAATAAACCTTCGTCGAGTTAGAATTGTTAAACTATCTTCCAGAGAACTAATGCATGATTGAGATATTGAGCGAAGAAATAACATTTCCTAGGTTTTCGTTTTCAAATAAATTTCTTATCGAACAATTTAGAATTACTTTTGATAATGGATGTAAAGCAACATTCTCAGGAATTGCCTAAACATGTTTGTTTTTACAATAAACGAGAGATTATAAAACAAAATCATTTTCGTACATCGATTGTTTCGACGAATTCTCGTTGATTAACTTCGACACAATGTATCACTTCTTTCAATTCTTTCACTGTTTGTTGATGATGCTGTAATCTACTCAAAAACAAAAGTCGATTTTTCAATCAATTCCTTATTTTCATGCGTACTTGGAATCTTTACGTTGCACTGGATTTGCTTGTACTTCATTCGGCGAACTAGCTGCAGGCGATGCTGCAGTTCGTTGTTCTTTTGGTACTGACAAAGTTGAAACATACTGAATCACAATGTGAAAAAAAATAATAATAGATTAAAAGTGAATTTTCTCTCTTACAACATTCGGTGAATTTGTCCCTGAACAAGCTCGTAATTTATCAATCCATTTTTGTCTGGATTTGGCATCTGCAGCTGTAAATGAATGAAAGATGAATTATTAAATAAAAATAGAAGGTGAAAGAAGAATTAACCTCGTAATTTAAATGATTCACCACCACCTGTTTGTAGTGTAAAAGTGACATCGTCTTCATTCGACGGCGATATCCAACAATCTGTTAATTCAATCACACCTCTTGGTCCTTTCTTTCGAACTTCATCTGGCTACAAATCAATTTTATTGTTCAACAAAAATTAGCGAAAAACAAAAGTCACTCTACCATAAAATAAAGTAAACTTTTTGTTTGAGAGTCAACTACGAAATATCGAGTTTGATATCCTTTGAAAGCATTCGTATATTTATTTAATTGACCTTGAAATCTAATACAAAAAAAAATTCCTATCCAAAACGCAATTTTCTCAACACTCACGTTGAGTCATCAATTGTATTCCAATTGAAATTCAACATCTACAATAAACAAAAGAGAGATAGCAAATACTTTTTCTTCTTTTCATCGGATTTATCAAAAGGAAAATTATCATTTATTTGACATTTGATTGGAAATAAATAGTTTGTAAGAAAATCACAGAGAGTAGATGATTAAAATAGATTAGAAAAAAAATCAAATTAACAAAATTAGTATAAAAAAAATACAAATAATTGATTAATCGTGATCAGGTTTGCAAACAGCTTTGATATTTGGACAAAGTGATTTGAGCGGTTTAGCACGTCGAATGAAAGCATGTTGGAGAAGTTCAGATGTTTCGGCTCGTTTTATTGGATCGATTGCTAGACAACGTTCGAGAAAGGTTTTCGCGTCGCGTGATATACGTGCTTGTGATTCCGGAGTAATCGATGGTGGCTCTTCGAGCATGGCAATTCTACACATGGCACGAAATGGTTGCTCGTTTATGTAAGGAGGCGAACCATCAATCATCTCGATTAATAGAATACCTAATGACTAGAATGAAGAAGAAAATAAATTAGAAAACAAATGAAAATAAGAAACAAACCCAAACGTCAACTTTTCGATCGTATTTAAGTCTGAAAAAAATGACAGGAAAAAGTAATTCAGAATGAAATAGATATTGACAATACTTTTTAATGACTTCAGGTGACATCCAATAGGGTGTTCCAACCATTGTTGTTCGTAAACTTTCAGTATTATTTAATTGTGCACAAAAACCGAAATCAGTCAGTTTGACTAAATTATTTAAAATGAATTTCAAATCTATTTGTTTTTCTTCTTCTCGTCTTACCCGAACCATCAAATCCAACAAGTACATTATCTGATTTGACATCTCGGTGAATAATATTTTTACTGTGCAGAAATTCCAACGCCTCAAGACATTCTTTTGTAACTGCGCCCATTTGACCTTCATCGAGCACAGTTTGTTCAACAATTTGTGTCAATTGACCACCATTCATATATTCCATGACAACTAAAAAAATCATTCGATGAATTGTAAAAATATTTTCTTCGAAGAAATTTACTCCATAATTCATTGGGTCGAAGATAGCAATCGAGAAAATTAACAATCGAACGAAATCGAAAGTTTTTCATCACACGAATTTCACTAACAATCAGTTCTTTTCGCGGTTGTTTCGACCAAATCATTCGTTTAATGGCTATTTTCGTGTTTGTAACTGTATCAAGAGCCAGATCGACGTCACCTGCTGCTCTATTAAATCAAAACAACAAAAATAAAATCATCGCCAATCACGGTCATCGTTCGACGTACCCTGAACCGAGTTTTTTCTTGATAAGAAATCTTTTTATTGGATCGTCTTTTCCAGCAATAGGTTCTGAAGAGAAAAAACAAATCATTGAACAACTTATTCGATCGAAGAAATAGTTAATAAACCTAATTCTTTGACAGCTTCTTCTTCGGTCATTTTACGTCGATTATATTTCGATTTTCGTTGAACAGGTTGTACTTCTGCTGTTGGCTCGCCTTTCGTCATCAACGGACTCGGATTTGAATTTGGCGATGACGAAATTTTCACTTGTGGAACGGTTAATTTCGTTGTCTTAGATGATGCATCAGGTTTAACTTTGTGAGGTTTATCATGTTTCGATTGACCATTTTCTAGTGAACAGAATCCTGAACTAACTGAAACAGTTGGTGATGATGATGATGTTGATAAACATTCCATTGATTTGCTTTCACTACTAATCAATGTATCTCGGTTATTTGGACTGAAACTTATCAATTGAGGAGTACTCGGACGTGAACTTGAAGGTGTTAAAGATTTCAATGAATGATAATCTTCATCATCATCTGATTTTCCACCGTTTGTCTAGGTAAATTAAAAGAATTTTTTTTGTTTTCTCATTGAAAAACATTATTCGAGATTTACTTGTTTTCGAATCACAGTTACGCGTCGAGACGGTTCAGGTGTATGAGCAGGTGACTAAATATACGATTGACGTTCGTCGGTTGTATAAGAAAAACAAATTCTCGCTTACATGAACAATATTAATCGGAGGTGTTGGAACTGGCAATGTTTTTTTACTTCGCGGACGATCAGACTGTTCTTGAATAGGTGAATTTCTTTGGTCGAACCCTCCCTGTGATGATCTTGAATCACTGTCTGTATCACTAAATTCTTCTGGCGATTCATAGAGCAAACCATCTTGATGAAATGCATCTATAATATGCATTTGTTTATTTTGATCGCCTAAATATGGAATTTTCACATGAGTTCAATTCTGAAAGTTGTTTTAACATGAAATACAAACGATTTTCTCGAAGTGTTCCTTGCAAAACTTTATAAGCCGATGACATCACACGAACTTTATCTTCTTGATTGGTATTTCTATAGAGAAATTATTTTCCAAAATAAACAAACAAATAAATAAATAAATAAAAATCTCCTACGTAAATAGATGTTTGACTTGGTCCTCCCATTCAGGTGGTAAGCCTTGAAAAGTACCTGTTGTTCGATCATAAGATACATGTATATTGTTGACAACACATGTTGGAGAGGATATTTTCGAAACTTGATACGAAGATGTTTTTCGATTAAATATATCTTTTAACTTGTCACCGATACTCATATCAACGCTAGAATAACAAAAAGAAGAAAAAAAACACGCGATTTTCTTTCTTGCGTAGGTCTTCGTCTTTTCTATTGACAAAACAATAAAAAAACACTCGTATAAATCTTTCTCTTCTGACTCACTGATAATTTATTTCGATGGCAAAAGTCATATTACATAGACATGATTCATTCTCAAAGCGACACATACCTGTTTTGGTATGGTAAGAATAGAAATCAGAAAATAATTGCAGCTTTTATGTTTATCATTCTGAAATAACAATAATAATAATGATAAATCAAATATCTGAAAAGAAAATTATTTTGAATTTCTTTTCTTTGAAACGAACATACAACGATATTCTGTCCTTGGTTTGCTTTCTTTTTGCTATATACCATATATATATATATATACAAACACAATAAACATTCAAATCGAAACACAAACATTCGACATTGAATATGTGATTAGATCACAAAAAAGAAACAACAGAAAAAAAACAGAAGAAGAAGAAGAACTGATTTGCTTTTCTTTCTCGACATGAGAACTAAAAGAATTGTGTTTTTGTTTTAGATTTTAAGAATAAATGTATCAGTATTGAGTATTTCCTGATGTAGAATACTTTGAAGAAGAAAATCGACAGATAAAATTCGAATTTGTTCATTGACTTTTAACATATCTTCGAAGAAGATCTTATCCGAATGACATGATAAAATCAAACAATAAGGTTGTTGAATCTGTTCATTAGTTGTTGTCAATTGTTTTATCGATGGATATTCTCGTGTTATTTTACCACCTGACGAATAAACAATTGATCTTACGATCGCTTCCGATGGTTGAATACTTGGCGTAAGAAAAAATGTAAAACCATCGAATAACAATCGATGATTTCGTTGACTACGTTTGTCAATTGATTGTTCGATGGTTGTTGAATATTCTTCATTAACTATCCAATCGTTATGCTCAATTGAAACGAAGGTTTTCTCTTGTTCACATCGATCCAACCAAGTTTTATTCAAAATAAATCGAGCTGTATTCATACATTGATAGAGTTTTTCCGTGCGAAGAAAACGATTGAGAATCAAATGTGTTGTTTCATGTGGATAAGTAGCCAGTTGGCCACCGAGAGATTTGATAACAGATTCGTAATGATTCAAAGTTTTTCGATTGAAACCACTGAGCATAATTGAAACGGTTTCGTTGGTTGAATTGTTGTTTAATGACAATGAATTCAATGGTTGATGATAATGAAACGAAGTTTTCTTTTGATGAGTATCGTTTTCAATTTCATGCGAATGATGTTGTTGTTCGTTATGACGATGTATAGCTGAATTTAATGCTTCGTCTGTGACAGGAATCGGCTGAGACCATGCAGAGAGAAATTCATGAACAAAGATTTGATCGAATGAAAAATGATCGATCGCTGGCGTGCCGTTTAAACGTTTGTATCGATCGTCTAATGGTAATTTCAAAGCCCATGTATTGCCGAGAAACAATTCCGAAAGCCAAAGTCCGTTGACAATTGTAATTGACCATTGAGATGCTTTTTTAAATTTATTCGTTTTGCCATATTCACGTGCGATTAAATGCGTATGCCATTTGGTTAAATGATTCGAATATTTGCCGCCCAATGACCGAATCATAAAACGAAGACGAGCTCGTTCGATACCTTGAAAACCCGTGAGAGTGAAATAATAATTTGCTAATGGCAATTTCGTTGGTTGTTTGGGATCGTAAGGTGATGGGAAATGTAGAGCTAAATTGGGCACGAACAGTTTCTTTCGTTGTAGAACATCGTTGAGCCAATGTGCAGTGACAATTCGAATGTTCGTACGTTTGCAGATTTGTCGAAAGAAATCACTTGTTCGATAGGCGCAGACGAAATGCGTTAGATTAGTTTGATTGATATCGTCGGTTAGCTGAGCGCCATGTTCGAGAATTGTTTTTGACCACGATGAAAGTTCGTCTTTCGAAATCAGAGAAAGATATTCCTGTTCGTCAATGAAAATAACACAACCGGCCAGACATTGAGTCGATGGAACGAGTTCGTGTTTATCCTGAATTGAGTAATTTAGTTCGTAGGAAAGTGTTTCGAGTGGCGGATGACGAGTTGTTTGAGAATTTGGTTTATTGGCAAGGAAATTAGCTGATATCGATGGACGAATGAGTTTTTCTTCGATCGGCAACGTTGTTGGAATATTATCTTTCGCTGTCGAGCCATGACCATTTTGATTTGGATGTTGATTTGCATTTGCTGTTGCATTCACTTTCGATTGCCGTTGTCGAGGAGTTGCATTCGTGGCTCGAGCACGTGGTCGTTTCGGTGGAAACGGTTTCGTTTGAGATGTGTCAGTTGAATCCGGCAGATTGCTACTGTCGTTCATTCCTGAGACTGGATCCGCTGATGGTGGTGGCGTTGTTTGATCAGCTTGATTGAAGAAATTCTTGGCGATTAATTGTGATCGATGTGAACTCGTCGTTTTCGTTGGAGTATTTTCATCAGTTGAGAGATTATTTGCATTCTGTTCGTCGTCTAAATCATCTTCATCGATGTCCATCGGTTCATTGGGATCTCGAAGTGAATCCGGATGATATTCATTGTCATCTAATAAACGCTCGGCATTGATACAATCCACAATCCAGTCCGGAGTAATCAAATGATTTTTATCGTTTTGAATATCATAAGCAGTTTGAAGACGTTCGTCAATATTTCCATGATTGGTTGTTGATTCATCATCGTTAGGAACTGTTGGCAATGCCGATGCACAGATTATATGTGTGCATGTTGGATCATTGAGATCTGTCGTCCATCGACCGCCGTAATATGTAACTAATGCATAAATCTTATTATGATCTTCGTTGAGCAGATTTGCATTGGCAAATACACAAGAATTAAACAAATGTTGAGTTATACGAAAAGGTTCGATGGGTAAGAGTGAATTACATTTTAAACATGCTGATACCCAATCTGAATTGACGATGGGCGTTTGATAGATTTCAATGGCTTGTTCTAATTCACTTTTATTACTGTCAAAATCATCGCAAATAACGTGAGTCGTCGTTTCAGTGAGATAGAATAATCGACTAGCACCATTTTGTTTGAATGTTGTTTCAAGTGATGGATCACGAAAACCAGTCGTAAAATATTTAATCGATGAGAATAATTTCACATCATTTGTCGACATATCTAACATCGAAAACAAGAAGAAGAAAAAAGAACAAGAATTTTTTTTTTCAAAAAAAAAACAATTAAACCAATAACAACAGCCATATTGTTTATTTTTACTTCTCTAGTCAATGTGCATAGCAATGCACTTTGACAGAAGATTTTTTATGATAGAAAAAAAAACAAAGAAAAATCTGACAACGATGAATCTCTCTCATACAATGAGAATCGTATCTACGATCAGCATTGTTTGTTTATTTGTAATCAATTGAAATGACTCATCGATTGGCGTGTGCGTTTGTTCTCGCTCGCCATTGGTCGATTATTGAGGTATAAGACAAATGACAGAAACGAATGAATGAAAGATTAGGAACACTTCATAAAAATTGAAATTTTTATTTTTATAAAATAGTCATCAGATGATGTGTAACTAAACAAAATTGATAAAATACTGACCAATTTCATTTATGAACAAAGGAAATCACATGGTTTTATTTGAATGTGTTAAATACAGTTTTGAAATTGAAAAAAATAATTAACTATATGCATTTTTGTTTAATCTGATATGACACTCGAGGAATGAAAAACGTGACTGTTGGCTAAATACAGATCATGACTGAAGCTCCTACGAGAAATTATCTAGCATCGAAAATGAAGAACAAAAAACAAATAGTTACTGATAAGAAGTACGTTTTAAAAACATAGAATAAGAGTCGAAGCAACAAAAAAAAGAAACGACAAAACAAAACAGATATAACTGAAAGTTAAATTCGAAATTTTACATTTCTATTTGTCAGTTTCAGACGAAGGGAGTGTTAAAGTTCTTACCGAAAAACGAAAAATCCTAAGAGAATGTCCAACATCGATACAATTACTGATACAGTAGAACAAGAAACACAACAAAGTAGTCTTCGTCCACAACGACCACCACCGCCGCCACCATACACACAACCTGAGCCATCGTCTCCGACGGATGTATTAACAACATCATCTGAAAGTACATCTTCATATATTCAAACAGCTTCTGAAGTTACTAACAACATTGAAAATGCCGCTTCACCATCAATTCTGTAAGAATTTGCCTAATCAAAAGGTGAACGAATATTTTCGATGTTTGACCATTCGTAGATCTCAATTTACAGAATTATTTGACGATTTTAAATACGAAGATATCCGTAATCAAATTTTGACGCGTCAATTGAGAACATGTCCATTTACATCGGTACTTTGGCGAGTTTTTCTACATTGTTTACCACGTACATCGAATCAATGGGATTTAACCATCGATATATCACGTGAACATTTCACAGATCTTTGTGCAAAATATAATTCTGATCCTCAATCGACTAAACAACTTGGTAAAGAACAGAAAAACGATAATCATCCACTTTCTCAAGACGAATACGTATTGCGAATTGAATCTAATTTTATTCAGACATATACGTGTAATTATTCTGTTCTTTTTTTTCCAGAATCCATGGAATCAACATTTTCAATACAAAGATTTGAAAGAAAATATCAATCAAGACGTTCTACGAACGTAAATTTGAAAATTCAAAACAAACATAATTTGCTTTTTTTTCCTTTTTTTCCTTAGTTGTCAAGAAATCCCATTTTTTCGTCAACAGCACGTACTCGATCTGTTGCTACAAGTTCTTTATATACACGGTCGACATTATGAAAAGACCATACCTTATCGACAAGTAAATAAAGCGAAAACAAGCCATAGATGCTATTTATAGAATATGCTATTGTTTTTCTCTCCAGGGTATGCACGAAATTCTTGCAGTGATTATTTATTTAATTCACAATGAAAGTACACAAGTGAATGATTCTCCCGAATCGAATGAGTTAATGAAAAAGCTCTACGATCCGGATTATCTTGCGCATGATTCTTTGTAAGTAAAGCAAATTCTTATCAATGAAATCATTCGATGTTCTTTTTTTTTTCGTTTTCAGTGCAATTTATGAGAAAATTTTAGAACATTTACAAAGGTATTATGATTTCAAACCAGGAAATACTCCTCGACGTAAAGTAAGACAATCTATCGAAAGAAGGATTCATTTTGTCTTTTAAATACGAATCGTTTTGTTTTCAAGAGTATGCTTACACAAGAGAAAACACAAGCGCTATTTCAAAAATCATTGACGGCATCGTTATCAGCAACTGATACTGTGTCGGAAGTCGATCGAATTTACGAACGTTTGTACCTTTTTGAACCTAAACTTTATCATAAACTTGAAGAATTGAGTATTGAACCGACGATCTACGGCTTGTAAGAGATTTTTCAATAGATATCAAAAGATAGTTGAATTGTTCTTAGACGTTGGCTTCGACTTTTATTCGGCCGTGAAATTCCATTTGATTCAATTCCAAGTAAATCAAAAATGAGAGACCCTACTCAAATTGAAATTGATTTCAATTTCTAGCCTTATGGACTGTGATATTCTGTTATGACGAATGTTTTCAATTTGTTGAATATGTCTTTCTTGCATTTCTAAAAAATATCGGCAAATTATGTGCGTTCGAAATGAAAAGCAATTTTGATTATGATTTTTTTTCTTCTTTCGCTTGTTTTCTAGTTGAAAAAGTCAATGCAGCTGAATATAGTTTTTGTTTACAATATCTTATGCGACCAAATGTGATCAAAGATGTTGAAAATGTCATTCGAAAAGCACTGTCTTATGAACGAACAAATCGACAACGAAAATCTTATCCGTCAGCACCAATCGATTCACCACGAGTTCTTTATTCATCAATTAATCCACTCGAAAATCATTCAACAAATCCAGCGGGATTGAATAATCTCGGGCAAGTAGGCAAATCGGGTGCGAATGATTCATCTGCACAACAGGAATTAGTTGTATGTTCAAATTTATCGTTTTTATTATTGATTGATTCTTGTATTTACAAAGGTATCGCCGAACAAAGAAAATTTTCAACGACTTGAAGAGAATACCGAAATGCAAAAAGGATGTGCGAAATATATCTATTTATTTATTCGTAATGATTTTTCTTTTAGTTTTCAATGATTGATTCGTAATGTTTTTTTTTTGTAGAAAATATTCGACAATATCTCGGACGTGAACCGAATTCGGTTGATGAAGAAGTTCTACTTCAATTGAACGGTTTAGAACAAGTAATTGAAAAACAAATCGATGTCTATTCATTTGAAATATTTTGCTAGATTGCTCAAACACTCGATGGAACTTTACCACTCGATGAAGATTCACTTCAAACACATCTTAAATATAACTGTAAAGACAAACTCGAGACGATCGATGACATGTGACTTTAGTGATCAATGAAGTCATAGTTTTTACTTTTGTTTTTCTTTCTTTCTTAAAAACTAAGCACTTATTGATGTATAAATAACGACGTTTTTTTCTTCTTCTTTCCGTAAAATAAATATGATATCGTGTTTAAATTCAAAGAAGAGGAGGAAAATATACTTCAGACAGTTGATTAAATCTACAACATAAAACAAAATGTCAACATCGCCTGATTGCATGCGTAGTTCCATTCGATGGCTAGTCTAATGATTGTGTTCAGGTTCATTTGATGAATAAACACGTTCTATTTCCTTCTTTTATTCATGTTAATGAAAGGCAATCGATTAAATTGATCATTTCGATTTGTATATGCATATACATACACATATCCAATTCAGAAGATTATGATGATGGGTGGATCATTTTCAGATACATTCTGTTTTTCTTCATATGTACGTTTGTGTATACATACATACATGTCAAAATGGTGATTATGTTATGTTAGTTTATTAGAGGAATTTTTTGTTTTGAACAGCCGTCTTATGTTGCATTAGACCGAGTCCATTAAATGTACGTTTTCTTTCTTTGTGTCTAATAGTCGTTTATACGAATTGTGATTATATTGACGTAGCATGTGCTGCAAGTCGACTCGTTCCGTTTATTCAACAGAACGACAGATGGTTAGCCACTCGAGAACATGAATGAGATTGAACACCCTTTCTTGTTCCTGTTGTTCTTCTTCTTCTTCATCGTCTGTTGCTCACTCATATTTGACATCGACACAATCATCATTATCATTAACTTCAATAATCATAAAAATAAAGCAATCAAATAAAAATTCTATTTATTCAACTGGTTCACCGATCAATTGATTTAGATAAATACTTATTCGATACGACCATTTCACAGTTACGTATATAACTCGAAGGATCAATCATCCATTTCCTGTTCGATCCTTTCTTTCTTTTTCCTCTGCAGTGATGGTAATTAGAAAATATTGAATTATGGCATCATCATGCACGTCAGTTTTCTCTTTCATGCACATATTGTATTGATGACCAACTTCATTGTTACAGAAAAGGAAGTGTGCACGCAACCTTATCACTTTGAGTCTAGTGTTAACTGCATTGAATGATGGAAAACGTCGGCAATCAATGTTTGTCTTGACGTAAGCTGCGTGCTATTTTCCTATTCGAAAAAAAAATCACCCAATTTAGCTGGCATATCGCATCATTATCAGCTCATCGTCGAGTCATCAACAGCGGTAACAGCAGTTGTGCCTTCTATTGATGCACGCATAAGAGAACAACTCTCTTCTTTCTTTTCTCCTGTCAAACATTCATCTCGTATGTATTGATTGAACGTTGTTGGTACCGTCAACAAGTAAATGAAGATGCATGCATCCGTGTATTCGTTCTCTTGACAAATACATTGTGGCTTTACTACATAACGGATAAATTATACTGATGAACCAACCACTGTACACATACGCATCAAAATTCGGCTTAACTTAAACAAATAAATGCATTGTGGCTACAATTAAGTCGGTAGTAAGACTCGAAAAAGAGCAGACCAAATGATAAGATTCTTTTTTTTGATACGAAGATTTGTCCTTGTTCTCAACATACACATTTTTCTCATACGATCAACAGAGAAAAAGAAGAAGAAAAAAAGATCATTTGGATGATTAGAAGAGAATTGAGTAACTTGCATAACTCATATATCAATGTAGAAAAAATGAACAGAGCATCTGGACTTAGTATTGAACTCGTTAACCATATCAACCGTATATGATTCTCAATAAATGCATGTACGTATGATGTATATTATGCTTTGAGTGTCCGGTTGATGTCACAAATGAGAATATATGAATCACGTTTTTGCTGTTTTCTTAGAAATACACATCTGGGGAAAGAGGAAAATGAGAGATCGTTCAAAGAAATCGATTATTCCTTAGGGAAATTCGTCTCATATTTTTCCTTCGACATATTCCACATTGAGTTCTCGAAATGGCAATGTTAACTATTAGACAATTCGATATTCAATAACTACTATTTCAAATAGCAGTTCTCCTACTGTGTAGACGCTTTTACGTATTCTCAATATGCTATCATTTATCCATTACTTGTTTTTCTTACGCAGCATGTTAGTTCGTTCATCTCTGTCTGCATTGATGTACGTACGTACTATTTTCTGTTTGAATATCAATCAGATATTGTTAAAAACAAGTCAATAGTTTATTGATATAAACAAATTTTATTCCATGTATTTATAGAATAGGTTTATATAATATTTAATCTTCGCGTATATAGTTCAAATAAAATTGAGATCAACATTATTGTTGTAACAGTAGTCATATATGTACATAAGAAGGAAAGAGAGAGAGAGAGAACGAGAAAAGTTTGTCTTCTTCATTGCTTATTGCTTATTCCATTAACACTTCTTTCTTTTTTTTTATGCGTACAAACATTATTTGGTCAGTTTATATGTATATACATGTACAAGCATATAAGAAGGTCATTGATTCTCATTCTTACTTTTGTTGTCAGAAATGCACAATCATGCATTTTTCTGATTAGTTACTCATTCATCATTGAGAATCTACGATGTTTTTCTTTAAGTAGTAAAGTATGTTAAGTTACTATATTCTTCTTGTTTCAACCTTTAATTTTATTGTTGAGATCAAAGGACAGCAAAAAGAAAAAGAAAAATTTCGACTACCGATCGAAACTTATTACTCTCTTTAATATCGATCTATACACGCACATGTCCACATCAAATATATGTGAGTGTATTTCTCACAAATTGAGCCTTGACCCGATGCGTAGCAATAACTATTCACTCGTTGACTAGTACTAATTATCAATTGCTTTATGTTTATGGTCACACTTACCCCTCCATCGACACCAAAGCACATGTCATCATCAACTGATTTGAAGAAAAAGGAAGAGTTAGGTAAGAAGACAAGAAAGGCAGGCGTTTGAAAGATGAGGTGTGAAGGATGATACATGAGTTGAATGCTATCATTATACGGTCCTATACACACATATATGTACGTATATATCAATACAAATTGATAAGAAACAATAAATAGGTATCTCGATGCTGACACATTGCATCATTATTATTGACCACAACGACAACGATCTATTCATGTTCAGTAGTAAAAAATGCAAGCAAGAGAGAGAGAGACATGTTAGTTTAAATAGTTATTCGTCTCCTAAATCTAAATTATTTTCCTAGTATATTTACATGTCAAAAAAGGACAAATATAAGCGGTTTTGTCATATTCTTTCTTCTTTGATATACGTACAAATTATAATCGAGTTTGAAGTTTTTTTTTCTTCTTCTCTCTTTTCTTTTCTTCTCTCTGTTCTCGTTTTAACTTGAATAAGAGGTAACGACGATCAATACGAGTAGCCATTCATTCTTTTGTCCTCTTCTCGTTCTCTTTTCTTTTTTTTTAATCGGCTAGAGTTTCCTTTTTCCGTTTGATTTCCTAGTCTAATCATTTTTCTTTCAGATGATAAATCGAAAAATAGTTTCAGTCAAATCATGATAACATTGATTAACAGTAGCAATTAACTAAACAGCAGATCAATAATGTTCTTATTTATTCTCATTTGTATTCAACTTCTCTCGTCACTCTATGCATTTAACTATCAAACTGTTGAACATTGGAGATATTTCAAACAAGATAAAACAACTTACAAACCCTCCTATTTCGGTTATTCGTTAGCTGTTCATCGATCGAGGTAATTTTGAAAAAGGCAACAATAAACAAACAAAAGTTTTTCAATCGAAATTTTCTAGTTTACTAGTCGGTGCTCCTCGTGATCATTCATCGCATGACATCATATCAAGACGGGGTGCTGTTTGGAAATGTGAATTTCAAGACGATCAAATCTGTCAACGTCTCCCATTTCGTCGTGATGGCGAAGCCGTTGTTCGCGTTGGTACTTCATTCGATAATAAAACCGATCAATGGTTAGGCGCATCGATCGCTGCTAATGACGGCAATATAATTGTAAATGTTCAATTTCTTTTATCTTGTAATTAAACATGTTTGTTTTTTGTTTGTCAGGCCGGTGCACCGTTTCTAAAACATCGTATAAACGATGGACAAAATCTCGAATATGAAATACCAGGCGGTGCACTCATTGGTAAATTCGGTAGTTCATTATCAATGACAGATAATACGCAGATATTCTCTCCGTCGTTTCTCAATTGGCGTATGTAGTTCGAGAATTTTAGTTGTTTTCGCTTGAAAATCATTCGAATAAAATTCTTCTAGATTCACGAAATTATAATCAGGAAGGTTACGGTGAATTTGGCTTTCAAGTCGCATTAAGTCAACAACCTGAACGAATTATTATCACATCACCAGGTTCATTTTACTTTCGAGGTAAAGTAAAACAAGAGAAACAAACAAAAAAAAGTTCGAATTGACCTGTGCTTATGATTTCTTAGGCGGTATCCATTCGATTCCACTCAAAGAAAAAGATTACGTCGATACAAGACATCCGTTTACGTCTCCTCATTATCAATGGCGTGACGCTGCTTGGCTTCGATATCCATCGAATTATTCATCAAATGAATACGACGATTGGTGTTACCGAGGTTATGCTTTAGCTTTAGGCAATTTCAATCACGATCATAATCAAGGTAGGTTCTCACTGATCGAATTGAATTAAATTTGTTTGTTTGTTTTTAGAAATCGTTGTTAGTATTCCGAAATTAGACAATTATCGTGGAGCTGTAGAAATTCTTAATAGTAATCTCGATGAATCATCGATTCGAAAACTGAATGGAATACAAATGGGAGAATATTTCGGCGCTTCACTATGTGTCGTCGATATTGACAATGACGGGTAAACGTTTTCTTAAAACTCGAATTTAACAAAACAAAAAATTTCAATTCGACTAGATTGGATGATTTGGTAGTTGGCGCACCATTGTATTCAGTGAAAAAGGATGGACGTATCATAGCTGATGCAGGTCGAGTTGATATTTTCTATCAAACACGACAAGTTTGTTTATTAGAAAGTAGAAATCTTTGATTGAAATGATTTTCGATTTGTATAGAATACTTTGATTCGAAAGCAAAGTATCGAAGGAACTCGAGAAGGCGGACGATTTGGTCATGCATTGACAAATTTAGGTGATATTGATAAAGATGGTTACAATGGTATGACAAAAGAACTTCGAAGTTTGATACTGATTACATCGATTTTGATTTAGACATCGCAGTTTCGATTCCGTTTGGAAATCACGATTCATCGAATATTGTTCATATCTATCGAGGATCGAAAGACGGTCTTATAATCAAACCATCTCAAGTAGAACTTTTTTTTTGTTTGAATATCAAAATTGAATTTGATTCTAGATACTTCAATCGACCTCGTTAAGAGGTTTTGGTTGGGCTTTACAAGGACAATTCGACTATGATAATAACGGATATTTGGATCTAGCTGTCAGCAGTATTCATTCGGAAACAGTTGCTGTTATTTTGTATGTCACAACAAGATTTGTTTTGTTTTTCATCGTTTCTTTTGTATTGATATTTCAAGATCGAGACCTGTTCTACGTTTACAAACAAAAATTCATCATACATCTCCAACAATTCCTCTTAATTGTACTTTACATAGTGACGATGCTTGGTAAACATTTGTTTTTTGTTTTCATTGTAGTAAAAAGAAATCGTTGATTTCAGTTTCATTTTAACTGTTTGTATTTATCTCAATGATCAACATTATCAAACATCTCGACGTGATAGTTCGTATTCGAAGAAAAGACTTGAACTGTTTTTTTTTAAATCATAAATGATTCTCTTTAGCGTTAACATACGAATTGCAACTTGATAAAGGCAAAGAACAATTGGATCGACGTTTATTATTTCGTGAATCGTATCGTTCATTTAAAAAACGACAGATTCGTTTAGTTAATCGTGTTTGTCATGATTATTCACTGTATATGAAAGTAAAAACCATTCGCTAAAGTAAACTAAATTTGCAAATCATGTTTTGCTCTTCAATAGGATGATGTCAATGATAAATTGAAATCAATTCGTGTTCATGTTAATTATCATCTTTCATCGAGAAATGATCGAAATTTTGCTCCACCGATACTCGATCCCGAGAATTCATCGTTTGATTATGACGTATGGATTTTGATTTTTGAATTTGATTAAATTGATTGTTCATTTTGCTAGATTCCAATTCAGAAAGATTGTGGATCAGATGATGTTTGTCTACCGAATCTTCACCTTTCGACATCGAAGTATTTTACGCTTTGAATCGAAGTAGAATAAATCGAATATTTGTTTTAGATCGCCTGATGATTATAAAATTGGTCTAACGAAAAAGATTCTTTTGAATATCAACGTTGCTAATACAGGAGAAAATGCTTATGATACGAAATGTTTTATTCAATTGCCACCGGGCGTTGAATATGTTAGTTCGAATTCGAGTTCAATTGTAAGAAGTTCTGCATTCGAAATCGAGTTTTATTTTGGTTTTGATTTTAAAAGGCAAATTTGTATTGTTATTTGGTAAAACAATCGGATCGACTTGTTGCTTGTCAACTCGGTAATCCGCTTGGACCCAATGGAAAGGTTAGATTTGATTTTGTTTATTTTGAGCAAGCAACGATTTCAAAATGTTCGTTTAGGTTTCATTGCAAATTCATACAGCTGTGCATAATTATTCAGCAATTGAGACAAATTCATTGATTTTCACTGTTAATGTAACAAGGTAGATCGATAACCGAAGAAAAACAAGAGAGATGATTTGTGTTTTTAGTGATAATCCTGATTCGAAGAAATTAATAAACGAAATTATGATTCCAATATCAAGTTCACCTGAACTCGTTTTCATTGGGTAAATAGAAAAGCTAATTTAAATTTTCGACAATTTTTAAAAATTTCTCAACTAAAGTGTTGCCAAACCCGAACAAATCGTGACCGATACGACGGACACTTCATTTACTCGTTACACATCAATTCCGAGAAGCAATGATTTCGAAATCGTGCATACTTATACTTTGCACAACAAAGGTCCGAGTGACGCCAAACGTACCGAAGTCAAATTAATGTGGCCTATGTTGCCATCGATTGGTTTTCAAGATCAAATGCCACTGTTATACGGAATCGAAATGCCGAATATAATCCGCGTATCCGATCCGAAATCGAATCATGATCGATGTCATATTTATCATTCAGTAAAATAAACCAACACGCTCAAATTTCCTTTTTTTATTTTAAAATCTAGTCAACATACGAACCACCACCGCCGATTGTCAATGAACGTCAAGTTTATCGTTCATTTTTCGATAAATTCCGACCAACACCTCTCCTACAAGATTCTTCATTAGATTCTCCACTATCTCCGTACTGCCATGGACCATTATGTAAAACATTCATTTGCTCAATCGACACGTTACCTATTGGTCATAGTGTTCTAATTCAATTGAAAGCCTATTTCCGTTATAATCAATTTCAATCGGTAAAAAAGCAAATTCAATGCCAATTTTATACTTATTATTTTTGTTGTTGTTCATAGAAATTTGATCGTTCGAAATTATTTTTTATTCTATCAAATGCTAGTGCACAAGTACGAGAAATTCCATATAATTTTTCGACAAATATCCAACAGCAATCAATCATACAATTCAAGGTAAATAAAAAAAAACAACTCTAGAACGCAAAACAAACACATTCATTCATTCATTCGGTTTGACATTTTGTTCAATGACGATTTTTATATTTATAAAAACAAATAATTCGATAGAATGCTTCGCGAAATTTCACGTGAAGAAACGAATAGAGTAGAGGATTTATCAACGAATTGAACCATAACAACCAAAATGTAACTTCATACAATTTCGATGAAATACATTTATCCGGATATTTACATAAAGCACGTATAAGCGATAGTAATGTATACGGACACCAACAGATAACAAATGCGAAAACGAGTATAAAGAGATTCTTGGCAGCCTTTCTATCACGTGCTAATGAGTGAGATTTCGTGTATGTTTGATGTGTTGGAAGATTTTTATCGATTAAATCGACATTGTAACTATTCGATTGTTTTAATCGAATTGTATTACTCCGTATGAGACCACGTGAACGTCGGCGAATATTTAAATAAACTAAGAAATTCAGAATAATTAAACTGAAAAATGGAACAAAAAACTCCACGAATGCTGTTGTGACTAAATATGGAAAATTCTTTGCAAATGGTGGATCACATCTAACGTATTGAAATGGTTCACTACCAGGCAGCAAATCCCAAAGGAGAATAGCTGGACCTGTATCGTTTACAAACAAAAAAACCAGAAATTCAAAACTTTTCTTTTCTTTATCCGAATTAGATACCGTAGTTTAGTGTAGCGATAATCCACGTTCCTAACATAAATTTTAAGGCTCGTTTAATCGTTATATCAGACAGATAGTTTAAACCTTGCGATACCATTTGATATCGATCGTAAGAAATAACAACAATACATAGTGTCGATGCTGAGCCAATGACATAATCAAAAACGAGCCATAATTTACATAAATGATAACCTAAATGCCATTGACCGGTTATGAATTCGTGGGCATATAGTGGAATACTAAAGTAGAACAATAGATAAAGATATAATCTAGCAGGCAATTAAAGGATTTCAACTTAAAAAAACAAGAAAATCTTAATCGAACTTCCTTTACGTTTTTTTTAACGAGACACGAATGTCTAATTAAATTGAAGACGAAAGCTAGAAAAGCTATTAAGTCAAAGACATACCATATAAGACCAATGAGTAGATCTGCAATTGATAAATTGAGAATGAAATGATTCGAATAAGTTCGTATCGAAGATTCACGTATAAAAGCAATGATAACTAATAGATTTCCTGCTATTGTCAACAAAGCCATTAGTGAAACGAGAAAAATAAGAAGAAGTTTCATTTTTAATCCATACAAATAGTCAGTTGGTGTCGTTGTTATTAATGAACGAGCTGTAGCGTTGAAAATTATGCTAAAATTGTTAGCATTTAATCTTTCGATTGCAATGGAACTCATATTTTAAATGATTCGATTGTAATTCATTTGCAAACGAATTTTATTCTAGAAAAACAAAACAAAAAACATAAATGATCAGATAGGAAAAATAATCATGAACAGCAAAAAAAGTTCATTTGGAATCAGGTTCGTGAATCATAAGTTCAGCAGAAACAAGAAGAATACAATATTTATATAAGACTCTCATGAGATGATCAGTAAACTTATTGTAGCCAAACATCATCTCATTATTTATTTATTGTTTCATTCTCTCTTCTACGGGGGAGAAAAAGCAGAACTATGATAATTTTCTATGCAGAAGTAATTTTCTATGCAAAAATAATCGTCTTTTCTTCGTTTCCAACAGATCTGTACATCGAGTACTCTTCACTTCTTTTTAAATTAGAAGTAAAACTTACCTAGATTTCTATTCGAAAACTGAATAATAATGTCATTATGATTAAAAGTTCAACGGTAGGATAAACTTACGACAGAATTTCGAGTATGACCTACATTTCTAACTCATCATTTATATAATAATTTACTTGTTTTTTTTCTCTCAAATAAGAAATGTTCGTGTTCTTTGAAAAACTTGTTTCATATTCAATTTCAAATCATTATCTCAACTTTTCTTTCTCCTTCTCTCTCTCTCTCTCGCTTTTCTTCTCTAACATTAATATAAAATCTTAATCACTATAATTAAACTTCCTATTTTGCCAAGAAAGAAAAAAGTATTATATGAATAAATAATAAAGAAAAGTACGCATACAATCTGTTTCGTGTATTAGTCGATCATTTGTTTTTCTCCTACAATCAGTATATAAGGAACATTCCGAAATCAATTCTACTGGTTTTATGTTTTTGCTCTATGAACATGTCAAGAGATGTTCTCTTATTGACAAATGAATGTAGATTATTAATATTCATCGATGTTCTCTTGTCGAGATCTATTCATTGTAAAAGTGAAATGAAGATCGAAGTTTGAAAGAATATTGATTTTGTCTATTGTCATAAATTAATTTTGTTAAAGATGACATATGTGAATGCAACAAGGCTCACAATAGACAAAAAAGAAAGAAAGAAGAAGATATTGCTACTTGATGCTTACGAAACAAAACGTTGGAGTTATTATTAAAGTAATAAAAATCGATGTCTGAACAAACAATAGAAAATAAGAAGATCTGTTTTTTTATGATCTTTTACAGACATATTAAATAAATACAAAGTACAGAAAACTAACGGCGAGATATTTAAAAATGAAAAATATCATTCCGATTCTAATTCTAACGAAGAGCGTGGCTAGCATAGAAACAAAATCTATAAAATGATGAATTTGCTCTTTAATCTCAGGTTATATTAGTGGATGTTGTCACAGGTAACAATGCATCACTAGAGAATTAAAGATTATGTATGTTTTCCTTGGAAATCCTGTAGTCAAATATAGACATTTTAAATTTGATTTAGACATGCCAAAGGGAAAGTCGTCCGTTTTAAATGAGGAATACACATACATGCTTAGGTCATGTCGTATTTGAATATTTCTTATTTTTAAAAAAAAAAGGAAAACAAATATTTATTTGGCTTATTTTTCAGCTTGAAACACAAATTCCACCTGTTGTCGAACGATCATCGCAGCATTGGCTCTGGTTAATCGGTTTAAGTATAACAGCTGGTGTTATTCTTCTGATTATCCTCGTTGGTGTTCTGTGGTGTGTAAGTATCAGATTTTGTCAATGACGCCATTACTTACGTGTTCACATATCATCATGCTATGCACGAGTAATAGGGAGAAGAAACGGAAGTTTTCATCGGTAATTTCATTATAAAGAATATCAAATCTATGTGACTCAAAACGACAATTCTTCTGATAAGATGTCATGAAGAAATTCTTAGTTTCGTATAAAATATGTCTATCCAGATGGGATCATCTTAGAAAATAGTCATTCATAATAAAGAGTGTGTCAATACGAAGCATTAGATGAAAAATAAAAGGAACATTTGGTATTAATGTGTGTTCGAACACATCAATCATTGATCGTTGAAGGCGTTTATTCTCTGACATAATTCGTTTGTCGAATGTTTTGTTCGTCATTGATAATGTTTATTAGGATATTTATCGTTCGAATAATGAGAAAACACTTGAATTATAAACGAAAGATTGATTCAATCGGATATTTCATCTAAATCAACTTTAGATATATTTATTTATCGAGATATTACGTTCGAACAAAATAATCATGTTTGATAAATAAAAGAAGAAAAAAAAGACAAATCTTGAATGAGATTGTTCACGTTTTATTTTCTTTTTTTCCTTTTATAGTGTGGTTTTTTCAAACGAAATCGTCCGCAATATCCTACTGAAGCTGCACAAGAATATAATTCGACTCAAGCCAATCGATATAATCTTGTCCCATCGAATCAATCCGATCGAATAGCTTTACAAGGTGATAGTGAAGAAATTTCAAGCGATGATAATGAAGATAATCCAATGAACATTGAAAATCCGGTCGATAGTTTGCCTATTATTGTGCCACAACATTCGTCACATTTTATTCAACAACGAACTCAATTTCCTTATTGAAATATGTGCAACAAAAAACTTACTTCAACTAATCGATCTGTGTCAGTTATTATTCAGTTTTCTTTTCTTTTTTTCTTATCTATTTTTTGATGTGAAAAATAAAATTGAACTCAAAAAAAAAAACAACAACATCAAGATTCGTTTTCTTCTAAAGATGTTGTTGTAATGCAATCATCTTTCGTGTACATATACATGTCTTGAGAAAATTGAGATGCAGGTAATTGAAACAACAACAACAACAACAACGGTGAAAACATTTGAGCTGTTGCTTTCTTAGTAATAACTCAGCATGTCAACGAGAATATGTTTGGTTGTCACGGACGTTTTTGAATGCAATTTTATTGATGTTTGGTCTTCAAGCAATCAGAGTAGTGTGGCCGTTGCATCTCTTCAACTCAAAAGCGAGAAATGTCGCGTGTGAAATAGTAGAAGAAGAAGAGAAATGGAAAAGAAAAAAAAATCGAATAGAATTCGATAATGGTTATTGATTCTCTGACAAGCGTTTTCATTGTTTAACCACTATATACATAAGTTTTAAAAAGAAATTTGCTTTTTCTTTCACATGGAACTATTCAAACATTTGTAAAAAGAAAGAAGAGAGAAAGAATTTGATAAGAAGAAGAAGAAGAAAAATGACGAATTTATCACGACCGAGCACATCATGTCAAATGCAAAGACCATCATTGACCGATGATGATGATCGAACCAATGACAATGGAAAACAATTTCTTTCCAAAAGTCTTGTTTTGGATAATGGACAAGCAAAACAACAACAACAACAACAGCAGCAGCAGCAGCAACCGCAACGATCTGCAAGGCCGCCACGTCCGTCACCTTCGGTGTTCGAGCAACAGCCTCCACGTTTAGGCCGTAGTTTACTCAGTAATGATAATTGGAGACAAGAAACAATGGTTGATGTTCGAATTAATGCAAAAGCTATTGATCAAAGTGATCAAAATATTCTCTTTGGCAAAGGTAGAACAAGAACAATGAATAAATTAATATATATAAATTCGTTTTGTTTAGGTGTCGATCCATTGCCACATGTACGTGAGATTCTTAATGAATTGAGTAATGCCGAAGCACTTCTCTATGCTCGACAATGTCGTGTTGTTGTTGCTAAACTACGTCTATGCTGGTCTGATGTCAATGACGATATCAAATCCTTACTCAAATATAAAGAATATACCGAAGCTTCTATTGAACATATTCGAAAAGATTTAATTATCAACAAAGAAAGTGTTGATATACGAAAGAAACCCAAACGCGAAGCTGTAAATATCAATTTTATTCTTTCGTGACAGAAAAAAACACGATTAACTTCTGTATTTGATTAGGAATCCGATGGTGTCGATGATGTTCTTGCAGCTGAAAAACATCATTTATTAAATATAAAAAAAGTTTTAGAATTAAATTGCAAGAACATAGTTGATCAAATGCAGGTTCGAGCGAAAAAAAACATAAATGTTTGTTTATCTATCGAATTTCTATTTAGAAACTTGATGATATTCGTCAACGTGTAACAAAAATTGGCAAAGAACGATCGGTTGTAACCGAATTGATTTGTCAATGTTTGACAAGTGCATCGAGAACATTTGAATTGGCTCGTTTTGAAAAGTTAATAAAAAAAAAGAGTCAAATTTTCAGTATTTAACAATTCGTCTCATCATTTCTAGATTAGATAGTATTCAACAACGAAATCGACCACCAATGACAGCGCCCGCTCGACCGACATCAGCGCTCGGCTTTCGTCCACCTCGAGTGCCAACTCAAAATAATCTCTCATTATCATCGAGTATAACCGCATCTAATTCGAATTTAAACTATCCGAATGTGCCTGCTGAAACAACGTTACTCGATGAAAACGGTTTGCCTTATGTTGGACATTTATTGGCGTTTACACCCGATGTTATTCAAGTATTTCAAGAAGCAGCGAAATTAATCGAAGACTCACGAGAAATTAAAAAACAAGCCATGAATCAAATTCGAGATGCTTTTAATGATGCCAAAGCGTATTCATTAACTGTCAATCAAAGTATTGCTCAAAAACTTGCTGATATAATTACCTTAGCCGTAAGAAATTCGATTTTGTTTTTCGAAATAAACGTTCGAATCGTTTGTGTTTCGATTGATTAGCAACATTTATCAGTTTCTCTCGGTGAAAATGCTCTTGCTCAAAATCGAGCTCAACGTTGGTTCGATGTGACCATGAGTGCTCAACGATCGAATGCCGGACCGATTAGTTCAGCGTATTATAAAATCTCTGAACGTCTCGATCGGCCGATTATGAAAACATTTCAACGACATCCAGGTAATCAAGTGCCTGATGTTCAAATTACTTCGAAAGTACGAACGAAAAATAAACTTGTTGCTCTCGTCGATTGAGATTTTAATTGAATCTATTTTTAGACAGCTGCAGATCTTTTACAGTCAGCTGAAGAAACTCGAAAACAACTGAAAGCATTGAAAATCGTTGGTCAACGTTTACAATCGAATTTAGTTGATAAACAAATCGCACTGGGTGTTGATGCACATCTTCTTCGTCGACGACGAGAACGTTCGAATCATAAATGGAGTGTTAACAAATATGTACACGTTTAACTCTCAAACAAAACCATTTATCCAATTTTTCGTTTTTTTTCCATTGATCTTTTTTCTACTTTTCAAAAAAAAACACAAATTCGACATTTTATTTCCCAATATATTTGAATTAAAAAAAAAACAAGACTAATTTTTATACGAATATTTAGATAAAAAATATATTTCGAAAGAAAACCGCACGCACATGTAAAAGAAAGTCTTAATTAATTAATTTTCCGTGTGGATTAATGATGAATCACTTTTGTCTTCGATCAATTGCGAATGTACAGACATTAAACTTTTGAAATATCGAACAGTTTTCACTTTTAATTCCATTGTTGCATCCTCATCACAAACGCAAATAAATCTCGGATGATTTTGAAATGCCGATACAGTCCACATGTGATTGACGCCTTCTTCAATCGCCATATGAAGTGCATAGGCTTTCGATTGACCGGAAATTAAAATCAAAACCTTTCGAGAAGAAGAAAAACTAAACGAAAATTTCAACTTTTCTTGTCACATACTTCTCGTGCATCCATAACTGTACCAACACCGACAGTCAAGGCTGATGTTGGGACTTTACTAATATCATTGTCGAAAAAACGAGCATTGGCAATAATCGTATCGTTTGCCAAAGTTTTGACACGAGTACGAGATACTAAACTTGAGCCTAGAAGTTTTTATAACATATTTATTTTATACATCAACATGAATGTTGTTTTTTTTTGACCTGGTTCATTGAAAGCAATGTGTCCGTCAGGGCCAATACCACCGATAAACAATTCGACGCCTCCGGCATCTTGAATTGCCTTTTCATAAGCATTACATTCTTCAATAAGATCTTTAGCATTTCCATCGAGAATATGCGCATTTTTTGGATCGATATCAATATGTTTGAAAAAATTATTCCACATAAATGAATGATAACTTTCAGGATGATCCTTAAACAAAAACAAATTCGAATCGTATCGAAAATCATCGTTTGGCATTGTCGTTTACTCGTGCTAAACCAACATATTCATCCATATTAAATGTAATAACATATTTAAAAGACAATTGACCGGTGTTTACAAATTGAATTAATTTCTTGTACATTCCCAAAGGTGTACTGCCTAGAAACGAATTCGATTGTATTTTCTTGATGAACAATTATTCGAATTAAATAAACAAACATACCAGTAGGTAGACCGAGAACAAAATATCGATCGGGACCTGGTTTAAAATCATTAATTCGTTTTTTGATATACCGAGCACCCCACTCAGCCATCGCGTCATAGTTTTCAGTTATAACTAATCGCATATCTGAAATTCGAAGAGAGAAAACAACAGACTTCTCAAATCCTCTATTCGAAACTATGGAAGTTATTGCCTTGATGTGTATTTCTTTACCTTCGATTTCAGCGAAAGAAATAAAATGCAATAAACACTATTAGCTTATCGTACCCTTGAACTCAAGGTCGTCTGTTGGGACAAAGAGAAATGAACGAACGTGCTTGCCATAGGAGAAAATGCTAGCGTTTCTATGAATAGCAAAAGCGTAGCGACAGCTGACTGTCATGCTATTTTCTTGAATACTCTTATCCGTTGCAGCGACATCGCTCTATTCTTATAGGATCATAACTAAAACAAATCAAATAGAAGTATGTCAGCTGGATGATTCACTAAAAAGTTCAAAATTCAATTCAATTTTATTATTTCTTTGAATAACTTTTGCAATGTTAAGTAAAATTCAATTGACACGACATTTTTCTCAACCATATATCTACAATATTGGTTGTCGTTATGCATCATCATCATCATCGGATGATTACAATTATTTTAAACCAAGTATTTTAACAACTGATCATTTTCAATACAGTCTTCCACGTTTACCAATTCCGCAATTAGACAAAACATGTCAACGTTATCTCTCAGCAGTGAAACCGATTCTTAACAATGACGAACAAGCTTACAAAGAAACACAACAGATCGTTGCTGATTTTCGTCAAACCGATGGCAAACGTCTCGACGCACAATTACGTGTTGTCAATCAAACAAATCGTAAAACATCGTACATATCCAAACCATGGTTTGAAATGTATTTAAAATCACGTTTACCATTGATTTTAAATTTCAATTTCTTCTTGGTTTTAACCGATGATGCTAAACAATTGAAACCAGCTGCACGTATCACAAATTACATTATTTCCTCGGTTCGTTTTATGAATTCACTTCGTGCGAATACACTCGATCCCGAAGTCTTTCATTTAAATCCGAAAAAAACCAATACCGATCGATTTCGTCGATACGTTCGATTCATTCCAAAGAGTTTCTCGTTCTACGGCGCCGTCGCTCAAAAAGCCTATCCATTAGACATGTCTCAATACGAACGTCTCTTCAATTCGACGCGTATACCTAAACAAGATTGTGATATTCTCGTAACAAATCGAGAAAATATTCGACATATTATCGTACTTAAACGTGGTCATTATTATAAAGTTAATATTCTCGATGAAAACGGTCAATTATATCCAGCAGAAAAACTTGCATCAGTTATGAAATATCTCACTGAAGAAGTCAACGAAAAAGAAAATTCGTATCCATTAGGTTATTTTACAGCTGATAAACGAGATCGTTGGGCAACAGTTCGTCAACAAATTGAACAACTCTCTGAACAAAATAAACGAGCATTTCATGATATCGACAGTGCAATTATGGTCGTTTGTTTAGACGATGATGATCCAACGAAATTAAATAAAAATCTTACGAAAGAACAACGTGCTGAATACATTTCAGGCAAATATCTTTGCTATAATGCAGCTAATCGTTGGTATGATAAATCATTCAATATGATTTTATTGTCCGATGGAACATTGGGTCTTCATTGTGAACATTCGTGGGGCGATGGCGTCGCTCTACTTCGTTTTTGTAATGATATTGATAAGGATGCGAATGAAAATGGTCGAATCGATGCAACGAATTTTGCAAAAGTTCAATCGTCGAGTCAAGATCTTGTCGAAAAAGTCGACTTTCAATTCGACGATCAAATCAAAGCTCAATTCGAAACATCGAAAGAAAACTATCGGCAATTTACATCGAAATTTAATGTTAACATTTTTCAAGAGCCAATTCTCGGCAAAAATCTTTTAAAAAAAGCTTCACTCAGTCCGGATGCGATCATGCAATTGGGCATTCAAATGGCGTATTATAAATTACATCAACGATTCGTTTCGACTTATGAATCCTGTTCAACAGCCGTTTATAAACACGGTCGAACCGAAACCATTCGACCCGTTACCAATGAAACAAAAGAATTCATCGAAACATTTCATAAATCCAATGATGAATCGTTGAAAAAGGACCTTTTGAAAAAAGCCGCTGATAAACATCAGAAATTAATTATCGAAGCAGCGAAAGGCGAAGGTTTTGATCGACATTTATTTGCATTAAAATATCTTCAAGAAACTGTTAATAAAGAAAAACTACATCGACTTTATTTGGACAAAGCGTATCAATCAATAAATCATACGATTCTTTCGACATCGACAGTCGCATCGAAACATATATCTGCAGGTGGTTTCGGCCCTGTTGTTAACGATGGTTATGGCATTGGTTATCTCATTGATGATGAACAATGTGGATTGTTAGTTACATCGTATATGCAACGTGAATTACCAAGTTTTATGCAAGCAGCTGATGAAAGCTTTCGAGAATTAGCGAATTTGATTAAAAACTAGAAACTTTGTGAACAAACTTTGTCTTTCTTATTCTTTTCTCCTTCTTTTTTAACAATAAATCTGTCAGTCATTGAAGTAATATTCTATAAATCTCTTGGTTTAATACTCGAGTATACATACACACATATCTACAGAAAAAAGGACGAGAAACATCTGAAGGCAAAATTAACTATCATAAAAAGTGGCGATTAGCAAAAGACAACAGCCGATGAAGACAAAGGAGAAAAAAAAATGAACATATTGCTCGAGAAGATTTTTCCGCCTACTCATAAAAAAACTCGATCATTTTTTGATCAAATCAAATATTGGTCTCTACCGTCGGTTCGTCAAGTACGTTTTCAAAGCGATTATATATATATATAGATCTAAACATGTCATAAATAATAAATGTTTTTACTTGTATTTTAGAAAGAAGAAATTCATATCAACAATCAATTGATGTGTATCAATGATATTCCATTTACCATTCCACGACAGATCGATGATGTTCGAAGTCAACTACGACCGAATTTCGAACGATCGAAACTGGTTATTCTTCGTATGGACGAATATTTTTCTCATTCATCATTGAAAGAAAATGAGACGTCATTCAGTATACGTGCACTAGCTCAAGCAGCGAATACAATTAAGAAATTAGCGTTATTTCGCGAAGTACTTAGTATTGATGAAAGTTTACCGAATATAAAACGAAATTTAATTAGCATCGAAGAAGACAATGATGATAATCGACGAATACGAACGAATTCAAGTGTGAATAGAATTTTTCAACAAATCAATAAATTCGATTCAATAACAGATTTTCATCAGATCGAAGATTTTATTCAATTTGATCATGAACTTAGTCGACATCGAACGGACATTGTCTATCGACCGAAAATGAAACTTTCGGATATGATCTATTTAAAATTCTGTCTCATTCTTGAAATACAACGTGATGAATACGAAAGTTGTCTGAGAATATTATTGCACGATATTATATTCAAATATCATCTCGCTGATTTTCGTTTACGTTGCGAAATTCACGTGAGAAAACCGGTCGAACATGAACTTGTACTCGAACGTCTCGTTCATGGTTCGTATTTGAACGCAAATTATTCAGCAGAATTCGTTCTCTGGGCTGGAGATTGGATCGTCGAGCAAGAAGTCGAATTGTATATTGTCTTGAAAATCGAATCACTTTCGATGAATAAATATATCAATTCGAAATTCTTGGATATGGCGCATTTACATGTCAAAAATATTCCCCATGGTGCGTCGAGAATTTTCCTCAGAGAACTTACACCGATTTGTCGACCACATAAAATAGTTTGTTTTGAAACTAAAAAACATAATGAAATCGAGCTTTTTTTTCTGTTAATAATTAGTTATCAAGATCTGTTAATACGGGACAAGTCGAACTCGAAGCAACCTATTGGTCGACGCGACAAGAATTGTCAATTCATATTCTCAAAGTCGTTCATTCAAATGCCGAATGTTTATTACGAACGCCAGGTAAATTTCATAATTTGTGAAATTTTAATTTCAGTTTTATTTCAATTAGAAACTTATGTCGAAATTCTCTTTCAAAGTCCGTTCGATATTTATGATCTTAAACGAATACGACTCGTTGATCAACCATCGGCATCCTATTTCGAAATTCCTGATAATCTCACCATTCGAGATATAACAATCGATTTCATCTTTTGGCAGAAATCTTCGCTTCATCATCATCCAATTGTCTTAGGAGTTCTAATGCTTTCGAAACATACCGATTGGTATCCAGTGAGGAAATTTTGGATGGATATCGAACAAAATCCAAATGTTAAAATCAAAGAGAGATTTTCATTCGAAGGAAATATTTATATGTAAAACGTGTACGACATCTGTTTCATGTCCAATTGTTGAAAATAGCCAATAAATATCGAAAATAGACCTATAAATCTTTGTCATCGTATTCGATCATTAGGAGAATTGCTTTTGTCAAAAAAAAATGAATGTTTATGTACGTATTCGACCGTTTCTTACTGATGAACTTGAACGCGATGAAAACGTCAAATTAATCGATATACTCGATGAGAAACATATTTCTGTGAAAGTTTCATCTCGAAATCTGCAAACATCGTTCAATCAATATGAGGTAACGAGTTAACAAAACGAAAAAAACAAAGAGATTGAATTAAGAATGTTTCTCAAAAAAGGTGACTCGAATCTTTAATGAGAATTGTTCTCAACAAGAACTGTTCGAACAGATTCTCGAAGAACCAACAAATGAAATTTTTACCGGTTCAAATTGGCTTTTCTGTACATTTGGTTTGACAAATAGCGGTAAAACACACACAATGTTCGGTACTGATGAGCAGCCGGGTTTAATTCCGAAATGTCTTCGTCGAATATTTCTTAACATTGGTCAGAATATTGACAATCGAGTTCTATTTAAACCAGTCGGCTTAGAAAATTTTATGTCGACAAATGATTGTAATTTGAATATGGAAATGATTGCGAGAAACTATATTTTCAAAGATGAGAAAGTAAAATAAAAAAATAACGAAGAAAAATAAGTTTGAAATCAAAACATTTTTAGAGTCGTCTTCGTTTGCCTAATCTTCTGCAAGAACAAAATCAATCCGATGGTTTAACTCTCGAAGGTAGTGCTGAGAAAATCCGAATGAAAAGTTGAAATTTACTAGTTGAATAGATGAATGTTATTCAATTTGGATTTCATTTTTTGAATTATACAATGAAAACATCCTCGATCTACTCGTTCAACCCAAAGACATGAAAACACGTAAAAATCTTCGTTTAGTTCAAAATGATCATTCGACAATGATTAAAAATCTCATACAAATTCCCGTTTTCGATCTCAAAGAAGCCGAAGATATAATTAAATTCGGTTTTTCTAATCGATCCACATCGAAAACCAATCTCAACGAAGCTTCGTCGAGATCACACGCAATCATTTGCATTACATTAATCATAATCAATGAATTCGATGAACAACCAACAATGAGTCACATGTGTACGATGAAAACATTTCTTCATTCGATAGATTCTGTCTTTTTTCCAGATATTTGTGATTTAGCAGGAAATGAGCCATCGACAAGTCTAGGAAAACAATTAGTTGAAACTTGTAATATAAATACGTCGTTGATGACGTTTAAAGATTGTATTCGAATATTAAATGAAAATCAATCGACAAAGTAAAAACAATCTTTTGTTGAGTTATTTCGTTTTTATCGATGAATTTTAGAAAACAAATGTTTATACCCTATCGAAATAGTGTTTTAACGAGTATTTTTCGTCCGTTTTTTGTCGGTCGTGGTCGAACAATAATCTGTTGTAATTTAAATCCTTGTGCAACGTTTATCAATCAAACTAATGATTTGTTAAAATTCTGTTCATTAGCTCAAAAGGTTCGGTGATCAGTTTGTTTTTGTTTTATTGAATAATTTGTCTTCTTGCAGACAGTTATCGTACCGAATGAAATCAAAAAAAGTGTGTTAATTAAACAACCACGAAAATCCAAGAATAAAAGTCGAAAACGTCTCGAAAAACACAATATTTCCAAAGAAAAAAATACGAGTCACAGTAAAAACGAAACGTCTTATCCTTCCTATTTGGAATGTCCATCGATGGAGAGAAAATCCGTATGAAACTTGTATCGTGATTTTCTTTTTTCGAATGATTTTATTTGTCTATTTTAAGTTAAATTATTGGAAAAATTGTACGAAACAAGCTTTAGATTTGTTACAGAAACAAGCAACAAATCGACGTCGATTTCTAATCGAACGACAGTGAGATCGTTTTCAATGTTAATCTGTTGCTTTTATTCTTTGAAAATCTAGTCGAGAACGAGTTCAAACAGTTCAGTATTTTCTTCATCAATGTCAATTAAACGATAATTTAATTCGTGAAAATCAATTAGTAAAGTTTTCTCTTCAATTTCTTTGCATTTTCGTGTCGTTTTTTTTGCGAATAGTTGGTTAAACAAAATGAAAATCTAGCAAATGATCTTCGTCTCGAACAAGATAAGTATTTTCATGTTCAAAAATTGTACGACGAACTGCTTCTCGATGACGAAAAGAAAGAATATCAAGAAGAAATTCAACGTTTAAAACGAGATTTAGGTCTTGAACTCTATCGAAAACAAGATACAGAGAAAAAAGCTCGTCTATTCGAAGATAAATTTCATCAAGAACAAACATTAAATCAAAAGAATCAATATGATCTCATGAAAATCAAACATGATTTCAAAACTTTACAAGTTAAATACGATGCTTTACAATTGGAAATGATTGATTTACATCAGACAACCAAAGAAAATCCAGGATCAGAAATTCGAATGGTCGATGATCGAACATCAGCAACGACGATTCAAGAAGATCCGCATATTCAATTGAAAACAGAAAAAGCAGATTCACCAATTTATGCGACTATTCAACGAAAAAAAACATCGACCGATGAAGTTTCATTCACAACAGTTGCTGTTCCATCACCAACTGTCGACATACCAACAAAATCAAATGAAACACCTAAAGCCTCGACATTTAAACGTATTCAATCTTTCTTTCGAGTCACTCCAAGTAGAAATTAAAAATAATGATTTATAAAACTGGATTTTTTTTTCTTCTTCTCTGTTCGATTTCAGCATCGACAAATTCTGCAAAACTTAATCGAGTCATGCAAATGAAATCGAATGCAGTAGCTTTTGGTTCATCAACACCAACCAATCGTATACCTCCATCGATAGTTAAAACACCAGCAGCGAAAGTACAACCTACGCCAACTACAACGACTGTTCATCAACTTTCGACGCCAAAACCGAAATATAATCTTCGTACACGTCTTTTCAATAATCCTGTTCCAAAAGATGAAGAACAGGTAGATATTCTTCTTGAATTCTATCAAATATTTCCTGGTTTGTTTTTAGAAAAAAACTCAAACAAGAAAACCAGTACGAGCACGCAAATAAATTTGACATTATCTCTTTTACTTTGCTTCTAATTCAATTGTATTTTTGTAATTCAATAATAAGAGAAAAAAAATTTGGTTCTAATACACATATGCGCAATGAAAAAAAGATTTGCTGAGATCTTTTGGTTGGTTAAGATTTCGTTAAACAAATGTCTTTTTTGTTGGCTTGAAAGTAAAAGCTATAATGTACAGAAAGAAAATCCCCACCGAGCAGAACATTGGAAGAAATAAAATATACTCTTCGAAAGCCTAAAACGAAAAATAACGCTCATTTGAGATTTTAGTAAGAGATTCAACTCACTGCGAATAAATAGTCAAAACAGTTGACGAATGCTGATTCGTGTTGAACTACTGAATTCAAACTGACAACAAGTATGTTTACATTACATATCATATACATTTATCTTGCACCTGTACTTTTATTGGTTGCAATGAACATTATATGTTATACATACATAGTATACCTTTATCTTATACTCATGTTCATAGCGACATCGTTATCAAAAACTTGAACAATACAAAGTCTTGTTTTTGTCTTTTACTCTTTTCGAAATAAATCTATTCAACTCACTTACATTTACTAAGAAAATAATGTCAATTTTCAATCTGAGCGTTGCTGTTTCCCAAAAGAATTTACTTTGAGAACAAATGTTTTAATAAGTACGTATTTTATAATTGAAAACAAAAGAAAAAAAAGATATTCAATGATTTGTCTAGGGTTTTTACAATATGTCTTACGATGGAACTCGTCAAATGGTCTCAATAAAAGGTGTTTCAATAAATAATCTTGACGGAAATGAAAATAAAATAAGAATTATCGAAGATTTATCCAAGGGAATAACGTATATATTCGATGAACAGACAAAACAATATTTTGTATTCCAAGTAAACTTCTTGTTTTCTTTCGATTTCGAATTTGTGAAATGATTTGTTTGAAAAGAAACATCCAAATATTTATATTCATCAGCTTATAAATTAACAAATGAAGAGATATTATGTGATACTTGGCTAATTGAAATTAATAATTTCATTAATTATTTGACTGTTTCACGAGACAATTGTTTTCCTTTGTTTGATTATACAATTGAAAAATCTCAACATGAAAGAATTTTAGTAGAAAGTCTAACAACAACAAATTTCGTTAAGAAAATCGAAAAAACTGTCTTTGATCTACCAGTTCAATGTAAAAGTCTTATTGAAAAATAAAATTCTAAATAACTTCAAACGATATGTTTGTGGTAAAGTAATCAACTGCCGCCATCTGTTAGGTATTGCTTTTTCATATTATTTGCGATGGTGAGATCCATTCTTTACTCATTTTTATTGAATACGCTGTATTGTCGCAATTTCAGGACCTTCAAACATGACTATTATTGAAATGATCTTGTAGTTTCAGATTAAAATAGAAACGAAATGGATAGCAATGATATCGAAGACTATATTCAACATATAATCGATCGAAAAGATCCTAGTTTAAATTTAAGTAATCGTTCGTTACGTGCCGTTCCACAATCAGTCAAATTCTGTACATTTCTTCAAAATCTCTATTTGAATAATAATGAACTTCTTATTCCGCCCAACGAACAATTCTCATCGTTAACTTCGTTAGAAACTCTTTCATTAGAACAAAATCAATTGACAATTTTACCTGATACACTGTGGAATTTAATTAATTTAGCGCGTTTAAATCTCAGTCATAATCCATTAGGTCAAATACCTCTTGGCTTAGGTCAATTAAAGAATCTTCACGAATTATGGTTAACAAATTTAAATCTCTATGATATTCCGTGTAATATATTTTCAAATTTAAATCAATTGGAAAAACTCTCTCTGAAATCGAATCATTTACGACGTTTACCGAGTGATATTGGTCAATTAATTAGTCTTCATTGGTTAAGTCTTGAAGATAATGAATTCGATGATTTACCTGATTGTTTACAAGATTGTTCGAAGTTATCCTATTTGAATTTAAACGGAAATCATTTCGTACATATTCCGAATGTCATTGGAAAGATTTCATCATTGAATAATGTTTGTTTTCAACGTAATGCTATTGCACAAATCGATGATGATACATTACTGATGTTTTCCAATATGACAAAAGTCGATTTGAGAGAGAATCCTCTCGTTGAAAAACCTACGCATTGGAAAGTATGTTGATGTTTCATGAGAAGATTCGTTATTGTTTTCTTGTTCTGAATTTCTAGGGTTTAGAATTTATTAAAGTCGGCCTTTGCATTGACGTTGCTTCCATGGATGAAGAAGAGAATTCTGATAATGAGAATATTGAATAGTCGTTTTGCGCTTTTTGTTTTAATTCTGTGATAAATATTCCGATACTGATTTACAGATATGCGTATTTTATACAAGACGAATAATCACTTTTGATGTTGTTTATAGTTGAATATGACATTTTACTTCCTATATGCACTGTCCGTGTTTGTTTTTTTAGATGAATTTTTAATTTAAAATTCAAGACATTGTAGAAAACAAAGTCGATCATGAGTGAGGATGGGAAAAGTGTTGATGATGAGAAATCATCAGCAAATGCTGGAGTGAGTCTTGATTTTCAAAACAACGAATCAATGATTGTTAATTTTAGTTAACAACGAAATCGCCTGAGGAATTAATGAAACTTATTAAAACATTACTCGCACACAAGAAAGTATCCGAAAAGACAATTAGCGATTTGAATTCAACGAAAATCACTCTTTTACAAACACAAGAAGTAAGTTGAAATTTAGTTTATGATTTGTTCGTTGAATTTGTGATTGTAGAAAATAACAAATGATTTCGAAGATGAACAAGAAAAAAACAAGAATCTACTCGAAGAACTTGAGAAATATAAACTTGATGTAAATAAATTACGGCAGGAAATCATTGTAAACTAAAAATCTATTTCTTAAAAATTCGAAAGTAATCGAAAGCTTCTTTTAAAGGTAATTAATGAATCAATGGAATGTTTAAAACTGCAAAATGATACATTGAAATCTTCATGGAAAAGTGTTCAAGACGAAACACTTGTAATAAAAAAATTCAGCTTATTTTTATTGTTTTGAGTGACTTTGTTGTGTGATTTTAGAATCTTCAATCGATGAATGAAGATTTAAAAGCTCAATTAGATTCAATTCAAAATGAAAAACAATTATTACTTGAAGAAATAAAAAAATCTCGTGAACAAATTGATAATTCGTCCATAGAAAATGAAACAATTTCGATTAATCGAAATGATCAATATGAAGAGTTTTCTCTGAATCTTCAACGAAATCATCATCATTCAGGATTGAATACAATCTTTGAACAACTTTATTCGATAAACAATCCAACAAATGATTCGGAATTTTGGAAAATAAATCTTTCGAAACCAATTGATCAGAGTCTCGAACAACCGATTCGAGTGCAATTAAATGATTTGACATTAGTACCCGAATATGAAGTCATCAAAATTCGTTCTCAATTAGATGAATTGTATGGAAAAATGGATGAATTTTCGAAAGATAAAGAAGTTATAGAAGATCTCGAACAACAATTGATCGATGTTCGTTCACAAATTGAACAATTGGCAAAAGATAAAGAGGAAAAACAACGGGAAATTATTGATTTGAAAGAGAAATTACAAACATTCGAAGATAGAGTTCGATCTTTTGAATCAATTGAACTTGAAGCTAATGAATTACGTTCTCAATTGAACACATTAACAAAAGACAATGATGAAAAGAATCAACAAATTTCTGTGCTTGAAGAGAAACTTCGATCAGCCAAATCAACAGACAACGAAGTAAACGATTTAAGTTCAAAACTCGACGAACTTTCTCGTGAACTCAATGAAAAAGTTCAATTACTCGAGCAAACTAATCAAAATTTATCTCAACTATCTAAAGAACATGAAGAAAAACTTCAATCTGCAGAATCAACCGAGCAGGAACTAAGTGAATTACATTCGAAATTCAATCAGCTATCCCAAGAAAATAACAAATTAACTGAAAAAGTCCAACTATTCGAGCAAAATGATCAAGATTTATCTCAATTATCAAGAGAACACGAAGAAAAACTTCGACAGCTTTCCAATGAAAATGAGGAATTGAAACGTCAAATCAATCTGTCCAAAGAGAATCTTCAATCTGCTGAATCGACTGAACAAGAACTCAGCGAATTACGAACGAAAATTGATGAACTTTCTCGTCAACTAACTGAAAAGAATCAATTATCGAAAGACAATGAAGAAAAACTTCAACAGCTTTCCAATGAAAACGAAGAGTTGAAGCGTCAAATTAATCTTTCCAAAGAGAATCTTCAATCTACTGAATCGACAGAGCAAGAACTCGGTGAATTACGATCGAAAATTGACGAACTTTCTCGTGAGTTAACCGAAAAAGACCAATTACTTGAACAAACGAATCAAGATTTATTTCAATTATCGAAACAATACGATGAAAAACTTCAATCTGCTGAATCAACTGAGCAAGAGCTTGATGGATTACGATCGAAAATTGATGAACTTTCTCGTGAATTAACTGAAAAAAATCAACTATCGAAAGAAAATGAGGAACTGAAACGTCAAATTAATCTTTCAGAACAGAGTCTCCAATCTACTGAGTCGACTGAGCAAGAGCTTGGTGAATTACGATTGAAACTCGACGACGTTTCTCGTCAGTTAACTGAAAAGAATCAATTAATCGAACAAACGAATCAAGATTTTTCTGAACTATCCAAGGAAAACGATGAACATAAACAACAAATCTCCACTTATGAAGAAAGACTTCGATCCGCTGAATCAATTGAACACGAACTCAATGATCTACGTTCTCAACATGATCAATTACTGCAAACTAATAAACAACAACTAGAAGAAATATCCACTCTCAAAGAAAATCTTCAATCCGAATACGACCTTTTGAAAGAGAAATTACATGAACAAGAAGAAATCAATCAGAAACTTAAACTTGAATTCGAACATCAAGATTTTTTTCTTCGCGAACGTGACGAAAATATTCGTTTATTAAAACTTGAGCTTGACGAACAGAAAAATCTTGTCAATCAAAACAGTGAAAATCAAGATCAACGTTTTGCAAATCTATCCAAACAACATCAACAATTGAGTGATTTACTCGAAACAAAAATCAATGAAAACAAAACTCTTCTCGAACAAAATCAACAATTAGAAAATGATTTGAAAGAGAATAATCAATTATTCTTCGACAAAACTCGACAAGCTGATGATCTCGATCGACAATTACAAACCATTAATAACGAGTATCAAGAGCTTAAATTCAAATTTGAACAATTAGAAAACGAGAAGAAATCAAATGAAGAATCTACGATTAACAATTTAAAACAAGATTTGCAAGCTCAACAATCGAATTTCAATGAACTCAAAGCCGAAAAAGATAAATTAGAAAACGAGAAAAACGAATTTGAACAAAAACTTGAAACACAATCGACTGAATACGAAAGCAAACTTCAAGTCTGAATAGAAAATATTCTTTTTACTTTAGTAAACTAATCGATTTGTTACGATTCTCATTAGGTATCCAAAGAAAAAATCACTAAATTAACAAATCTACTTGCACGTTTGAAAAAAGAACTTCAAGACAAAAGTCAACAACCAAAACAAAGTCTCATCGATCTCGAACTTGCCGATTACGAAAAAACAATTAAAACTCTCAAAGAAGATTTAACGAATAAAGATAAAGATATTCAAGAATTAAATAACGAAATTACCAATTACAAAGAACAGATTCATTCGTTTCAACAAGAAATCGAAAATCTCGAACAGCAAAAACTACAAACAGATGAACGTGCAGATAAATTCAAAGGTCTCTTAGAAACAACGAAGAAAGAACTACAGGATGCAAAAGATCTCGAACAAGAACGATATCAAAACGATGGCAATGTTCGAACATTGATCGATCAATTGCAAAACGAATTAGATAATACTAAAGTTCTTCTCAGTCAATTATCATTAGAAAAACAACAACTTACAGGCATGAAAAAGATTTTCTTCACTCGAATTGGCAAAATTAAGTAATCGTGCTCTTTTTTTTAGAACGATTGAATAATCAAAATGAAACAACACAAAAAACGATTCAATTACTTGAACAAAATCTTCGTATTGCAAAACATGACATTGATGTTGCGAAAAAAGACTAGTGCGTTTTAATTATATTTTTCATTTAAAAAAGTTTGTTTTTTGAAATCATTTTAGTGAAACATTGCAAGACGATTTTAATAATTACAAAGTAAAATTTGCTCGATGATTGAAAATCAATGAATGAAGAAGAATTTGTTTTAGATTCGAGCACAAAGTGTTCTCAAACAACATCAATCTGTGCAACGTGAACGAAAACCTTCGAATAATGACAAACAAATTGAACTCGAGGAAACAATCGAAAAATTGAAATCAACGCTTCAAGAAGCAAAGTAGAAAACAATTGAGTTCTCAAGAGACTTTTATGTTTTATCAAAATTGTAGTTCGAAAATGCGTTTATTACAAACAGAAAATGAAATGTTACAAAAAGAACAAGATCGTTTGACCGAAGTTCAAACTAAGATTCTAAATGAAGCTCGAAAACGTGAACAGGAACTTCGAAAACAAGTAACAAATCAGTTGATCGAATTGTTTTTCTCTTCATTTCATTCTGCAGCATCAAGTTGAATTGGAAAAACTGGAAAATGATTGTCAAAAACGTACAAATGCCAGTCATGACATGATGAAAAATGTTACGATGCAAAACGAATCCATTGCTTTATCTTTCAAAGTAAAACATTTCAATTTTCTCGAATAAAAATCTTCGATTTTTCTTTTCTCAAGGAGCAAATTGCCAATTTAGAAGCCGATCATCAACGATCTCTCGCTCTTCTACAAAATCAATTACAAACATCGAAACAAGAGATCGATCAACTAAAATCTCGACTCGAATCCCTCCGTCAAGCGAATATCGAAAATGAAAAAGAACCATCCGTTCAAATGAACAGTACAAACGATTCGAATGACAAAGATCTTTCATGGACATACGCCGAACGGCAACAAGGCGAAGTAATTTCTCCCTAAAAATAAACAACAATTTCTTCGGTTAACACTCGATTTAGGGTTCGGAATCAGCTAGTAGCGATCATCAATCGACAGATGTTGCTGTCAAAACATTAGAGAATGTTCTATTTGGAAATTCACGTTCGTCAACATCGAATGTCGATAAACCGCGACATGTTCTTTTCGAAGATGTCGAACTCGAACGACAACGTATCGAAGAAGAACTCAATCGAACGAAATATCGTTTACTGAATACAACTGAACTTCTCAATGAATCGGAATTGAATAACGTTCGTCTCACCGAACAAGTGACGGTTTTGAAAGATGAAATTCGACGAATCGAAAGAAACATGGATCGAGCTGAATCGATATCGAATTTAGAATATTTGAAGAATATTGTTGTAAAATTTTTCATTTTAAAATCATCTCATGAACGTTTGCAATTGATACCCGTTCTTGTTACAATGCTAAAATTAAGTCCTGATGAACAAGCTAAACTTGTTCAAGTTGCACAACAAACTCAATCTCTTCACGAAACATCAACAGCAAACGAATCATCCAATAGACAAACAACAGATACTAATTCAAATTCTTCATCGTCTTGGGGTTCATACTTAAACATGTGGTAGAAAGTTTCATTTTATGTGATATTTATTGTTATTTCGAATAATAAAAAAAGCACGTATTATTTTTTTTATTACTTCATTATGAAGGAGAAAAAAAAACGTCCAAATTTCTTGTAAATGACGGCGTAGGTTCATATGTCGATGCTCGAGGCTAAAATGCAACCTAATGCATATTATCGATTTCTCGATGAAGTAATTAAAAAGAAAACAAAACGGAATTTCATAAATTATCTAGAGAAAAATATGTTCTATTTTTTCTCTTCTTTTCTCGTTTGTTCTGTATATAATTAGTCAACAGAAGAAAAAAGCTCACGCATATTATATATCTGTCAGCAAGCAAGAAAAGAAAATACTGCGTATTTATAAATATATGCATTAGGAATATTTCCGATGAAATTAATCAAGAATAATAATAATAATAATAAAGAGAAAAAAAAGAAGAAGGTTTCTACATTGGCTTAGTTTGCACATGTATCTAAATAATGAAAGCAAATAGACAATGTGTTCTGTTAAATAGAACAAAACAAAGTCTCGAACTATCCTTTGAAGAATTACTGGCTGAACTGCCATTTGCATTTGCACTCGCTTTCGATAGGATAAAAAAAGAACGAGAGAAAAGAGAAATTCTTTGATAATTAGACGTTTTAGGTTATATGAAACAAAGAATAATTAGATTATATTAAGTGAGATTGCTCATGGATAAATGACAACGCACAAGTGTTGTGTTCTTTTTTTATTCTAATTGCGACTTTATTATTTCATAATAAAATGTAACAGATGGTTGTTTCAACCTCTATCCGTCGTCGTGAACGACATTTTTTAGCGTGCTGTTGTGTATTCTTTTGTCATGCAAAATACTAAGGAAAATAGGAGGAGAATCAGGACAAAAGAGAGACAGAGAGAGTCGAAGGAAAAAAGTGGATGTAAGGTGGAGACCGGAGTTTTTTTCTTCTTCCTTCTCTTTTTCTTTCTCTCGTCAGTTTGGTCTTATTTGGTTTTCTTTTCTTTTTCTTCTTTTTTCTTTCCTTGACGTACTTATAGATGCAAGCGACAACCACAATGTTCATTGGCATCATCTTCATTTTCCTTTCGTCGTCAAAGAATATTGTCACTATTTTGACACTCGACATTTTCATTCATTTGTCATCATCATCTTTTTCTTCTTCTTTTCTGTGTTAATTATAACTTTGACTCGTTGTACATAGTTCGATTGGAATTAGGTGGTTTTATATATATTTTATCTAATGACCAATGAAATGATTACAACTCGAACTTCGAAATCGATCAAATCCAAATGGTTGGTTATATTTAATCTAGCTGAAACGACAACGGAAGAGAGTATTAAAAAATATTTCGAACGGTAAATCACACGAAATAATGACAAGGAAATACCGTTTTAAGGGTGTTTTAGATACGGTCGAATACAAACAATTAAAATCAACGATCAACATATAGTTTTTCTCAATTTTCTTGACGATCGATCGATTCTCAACGCTCATCAAGCCCATAACATTCTCGATAAACGACAATTACATACAGAAATCTACGATGGTGCTAGTTCAATAATAGAAATATCACCCATCCTAGGTTCTGTCAATGAATCATCGTCGTTATTTCCCATGAGTCTACCAACACCAGCAACAAACAAATCAATTCTATCGGCATATGACGAACGTGACAAACGAACCTCACGTATTTCGCATAATTCAGAGGAAAATACACGGTTCGTGACCTTATTTCACGTAGAAAAGCCTTACGTTTCAGTTTCCTTTCTATTCATTTTCTCAGGGCAACGCGAAGGTGTTTCATTTGTCATTTTTTTTCTTATTAATGACATCGGAGTTCCTAGACATTTCTTTTTTAATTTTTCATTGAGAAAAGAATTACTTTTCATTTATTTAAATGAAATTTTTCCGATGTCAGCCGAATAGGATTATTAAATTGAAGTTTATTTTAAGTTTCAGTCGCTCTCTTCGACGGCGTTCTTTGTTTCTTTCTAAATAGTAGATTAGTAGATTACAATTCTTTCCTTTGTGGACGTTACCCTTCAAAATCTGAGATCTGTTATTACTATGTCCTACTTCGTTAATATTCAATTAAGCTTAAAAAGATCAAGTTTGGCCTTGAATGAAAACTATCGTTGTGATAATCACATGAGATTTATTTCATTTCATTTTTTTTGTAGACATCAAGTTGTGCCGATAAAAAATGATTCAGATTCATCCGGAAGTAAACAGAAAACATCAACAATGAATAATCATTCCAAGTAAACAAATCGATTTCTCGATTGAATTCAAATAGCATAATTACGTATGAATTAGATCGATGAAAATGAAATCCACACGACGAAAACACGACGCTTCTACTACATCATCTTCAAGATCAGCTTCATCTTCATCCTCGTCGTCGTCGTCGTCTTCATCGTTATCGACACCCGAACGATCAAGTGATGACACGTAAAAACGACGCTCAGATCTTTGGATTAACAAAATGAAACTTGTTTTTATTCGCAGAATTTCTTCGAAACACTATCGATATTATTCATCAAAACTTAAACGACACATATCAACGAAAATTCTCCGAATTTCTCATTTACCACCCAAAATGTCAAGTAAATGCATTCTTCTTTCCAATAAACTAACAATTTACCTTGTCTCATTTTCAGCTAAAGCATTACGTGAATCACTTCGCAATCTATTCATTGACTTTAAAAAGCCTTCTCATTTATTAAAAATCAAAATTCTCAATGATTACGCTTTTTTAATCTTTCAACAAAGTGAAGATATCGATAGAGCTCTTCACTATCTCTCAAATCGATCTCTCAATGGCATCAAACTCAAAGCTGAACCCTACGATGAATCCATGAATTCCAAACAAATACCTATGAAAACTTTCGATAGCGATGATTTCGAGCTCGATGAATATTCAGTCAAAGCAACACGAACTTTATATATCGGTAATCTTCAACCAGAAATCTCCTATCAAGAATTACGAGATATTTATTCGATTTATGGCGAAATTATCGTAAGACTAAGAAAGCCAAAACAAAAACAATGCACAATTTTCTATTTTAGGAAATTGAAATCAAACGACAGCAAAGTCAACATTCACAAATATTTGCATTTATTCAATATGCCGATATAAAAAGTGTTGTTCGAGCATTGAAATCGAAGATTTCATTCGATCATTCGATTAAGGTAAATTGAAAACGACAAACGGAAATATTTATGTAAACAATCTCCGAGTAGACATCATCTTTAGATTCACATTTCCCTCCATTGCGAACTATTGACTAACGAGAGGAAAAGAATAACTAAGGAAATGAGCAATTTTTATCCGAAAGAAAAACAAAATTTTGACATCGAATATAAAATTAGTTTTGAAGAGGAAGAAAAGAGGTTCAAGTGTAGAAATGCAATTAATGTCGTTTTAAATTAAAGTCGAAATTAGACACGCATATTTCCGATAAAAATAATAACTCGATAGTCTTCAACAATAAATAAATTAATGATGTTTTGTTGATTTTGTTTTCCAGCTAGGTTTTGGCAAAAGTCAACCGACGAATGTTCTTTGGATTGATAATTTACCGTTGAATATCACGGAATTTGTTCTTCGTTCGTTTCTTTGTCGTCTAACAAATTTAGCTTCGAATGAAATTCTCGATATTTACATTGATAATCGAATGAATTCGAAGAATTCTATTGCTCAATGCCTAGTCTATTTTAATGATATGATCGCTGCACAGACAACGATCAATTTCATACGTGGAAAACGTTTCGATAACAAACGTTTGCAAGTCGATTTTGCTAGTCGAGTTTTTCTGACGAAATTCTCCGATATTATCGAAGAAACAAATCAAAAGAAAAAGTTCGTCGAATTCATTTCATTGATTCGAAGTTTATTTTCCATTTTGTTTTTGTTCTAGTAACGATCGATGGACAAATCAATCCTATCGGTAGGAAATCATATTTGTGTCATATCGAATCGAGAATTTCGTTTTTGTTTAGTCGTTATTCGAAAGTATCCGATACTCCATCATCGATTATTCAACAATCAACTCGTCGTCATTCATTATCATCATCATCATCGAATCATAGTTCAATTAATCAGAAAAAAATGATTAAATCCGATACTGATGAACACGCAAGTACCGAACGTATCGTTGATTGGCTCATGCACAATCCGCATACGACTGTCAATGATGATGAAGTAGATGAGGAAGAAGAACAACAACAACGGCAACAACAGCAAACGAATATAAAAACTGTTGAAACGAAAAAATCTTCTCAAACGAAAATCATTCCGTTAGAAAACGATTCGTCATTGAATTTGATCGATACACGTTTAAAAATCGAATCAACTTTCGATAGACAAACCATGCGCTTTCGAATACCGAATTTTGCGAGAAAATTAATTACACTATCGAATAATTTCGATCCAAAAGCACAATTAAAATCGATTTTTAATGAAACAACAATGAAACAAGAAGATCTTGCCCTACAAAAACAACTTGATGAAAGAATTAAATTATTAGATCAAAAAATCGATGAAATTAATCGAACTCAAACGATACAAATTCCATTATCATTCAAAGACAATTCGTTGTCAGTAGAACTCTTTTCTTGTCAATTCAACATCAATTAATAATGTTTTCTTTTTAGGTCAACGATGACGTCTCTTTCGTCATCTATAAATAATAACATTTTAAATATTTCATCAGTGAAATCTCTTGAGGAATTTAACTCAACAATTAAATTTCAACGTAAATCGATTCCATCATCTTTATTAGCACCCTCGAATGTATCGAACAGCAATGAATCATCGGCTCTACCGTCAACTAGTACGACTCAGAAACCACCGGTACTAAAATCAATTTTGAAACAACCATCGATTTCATCGTCGAATGAAACACGTAAAGCTGTTCAAATTGTTTCGACAGAACCGAAAGATTCGACTTTGAAATCCACGTCTATCATAGCAACTCAAATATCAAGTACAAAGCCAACTGTGATGATAAAACCTCTAGTTAAAAAAACGTTCTCTGCACCGGAAATGTCAAAGTTAAAAATAAATCATAATCAAACTAATAAAACATCTGCAGTAACAAAAATACCCGTACGGAAAATTCAGATAATTCCATCGAAAAATGCTGCCGTTTCAAAGTCAAACCAACCGATCCCATTGAAAAAACTGACTATGTCCAATACAAACAAATCCATCGTTTCAAAATCCATTTCTAAAATCACCAAAAATCCGAAGAAATCCGATCGTGATGTTACGAAAATCATATCTAAAATAAAGCCAACTTCCTGCATGTACGATCGAATTAAAGAACGGAAACGAAATGCGTACGTTGAGCTTACTGAGAAAATAATTTACTCATTTGCTTTCTTTTCTAGTGCTCTATCATCGATAAAAGACACTCAAATGATCTCGAATCTTCTTAAACTAAAACGACAAGTAGAAAAAAATGCTATTTTTCTTTCTCTTTCTCTTAATTGAATTTTGCTTTTAGAATTCATCTGAAAAGAATCAATCAATGAAAACACTAAAAACAAGTTGTTTCGATAGTAATATATTCGAAACGGAAGAGAATGATTCGAATAAATACAAACAAGAAACAATGACAAAGAAATTCAATAGAAAAGATTTCATTCTCAAACGAAAGAAATCGAAAACTGATGAGACAATAAAATTATCGAAGAAAATGAAACTCGAAGAGAAAATCGTAGAAACTGAAATCGTGCCTGAAAATAATCAAATCCTATCGACAAATGATGAACAGTCGGCTATACCAGTGATTCCTGAAGTTGAATTATCAGTAAATAAACTTGAAATTAAACAAGACCAACAACTACAACCATTGGTAATAAAATCTGTCGAACAAGAGACAATCAAAGAGCCAGAAATTATACCTCAACCTGTTCCACCAACGATCATAGATCAACCGGTAAATCAAAAATCAAACGTTGATAACAATGTGTCAATAAATATTACAATTCCATATGAAACAATAAAACCATCAAATACATTGGATTCTCGAGCAATTATCACTTCTAAACACCCGCCAACACCATTGCATCCATTTCCTCAAATACCAACGCCGGATACGGGTGTATTTACTCCACATCAACCATATTTCTCATATCCATTCTTTGCTCCACCACCACCTGGTAGAAATTTTGTTAAATAGAGTAACTGAATCGAAGATTTTCTCGAAACAATTTCAGATTCTCCACCTCTATCGACTCGAACTCGATCGACTAGCAGTTGTAGCAGTATCATCGGCAATCCTTTCTACAATTCATTCCTATCGAATCAACCATATTCATACGATAAAGACTCTCGAAGGTACACAGTCACAACATAATTACACAATCTTCACATTCAATTGATCTTTTTTTTCTTCTTCAGAGAATCATTTTCGAAACTCTCGACTACATCTTCATCCTATCATGGTTCTGAATTTCGAGTTCCATCCTCGGAATATTCGTATCCTTACAATCATCAACAACATTTCAATGCATTTTCCATTGATTCCTTTCCGTTTACTGACATCAATTGGGAAGGAAGTATTATTCTTAAAAATGATCAAGCTTGTATTAAAACACAATTAATTGCTGGTAACTCGCAAATAGCTCGTGTGACAATGAACTATTGGAATTCGGATTTAAATCATAATCTACGTATTTCACAACGCATGCGTTTAGACGAGATTCAGCTCGACGGCGTCAAAAAACATATGCAATTAGAAAATGATTATTGTCTTTTGATTGCTCAGCCGAACGGTTTAACGCCTGATGAAATACTTTTAGAACAGAATCATTTGAAATTCGGTGTCATCGAATATTTGAACGAGAAACGAGCTGCAGGAATTTCGAATATATTCTTGCCGGGCGTTCTACAGCCTGTTTATGTCGTACACATATTTCCACCGTGTCAATTCGCTTCAGATGTTTTACAAAAACGAGCACCGGATGCTTATCGTTGTATTGTTCAAAATAAACTTGAACAAATTTATTTACTATTTATTATAACAAGTACAATTCAATAGCCTGTTTTCAATTTTTTTTCTCTTGCTGTTGTTGTTGTTGTTGTTTTGTTTTGTTTGGTTTATTCAAATAGATTCAATGATATTTTTATCTTATTGAATAATACTGTTTGTAGGTTGTTTCCTTTTTTTTTCTTCAATAAGAAATTTATTGACAGGAGGATTGAGTTTTTCGTCATCGATGATGATTATTGGAATTCATTTGAATAGAAAGACAGGAAATGATGATAATACAATTGGGATTCCCGTGAGTGGTTATTCCGTTTCGATTCATATCTTTGTTGTTATTTGTTCAATTCATTGATGACGACGAATAAGAAAAGATATTCGGCATTTTAACGTCAGATATGTACGGAAAAAAAAACTGAAGAGAGAAAGAAATCACTCGATAATTAAATCAATCAAACGATGAAATTGGTTTTGACATGTATTTGTTCGATGTTTTCTCGACATTTATATTACATCGTCTCTTCCGTTCTGATCATGTTAGTCAAAATGCGATCAACGATCGTTCAAATTAGAAAACAATGTTGCCTTTTCGAACGGAAGCAATTATTCATCTTGTCTTCATTTGCGTCTGTTTTTTGCTTCGACACACATCTAACTTAGAAAGAGTCCTTCTTCGCCTTCTTCTTTTTTTTGCAATACTTCAGTCAATAGTTGACAAAGATTAACGCATATCATATGTTCAGATGATATATACCAATTACCATACTTTTTTTCTCTCGCTCTCCTTGTGATCGACCGACTTCTCTTTGATTTGGATTTTTTTTTCTATTCAGATGAATACGTATGAATATAAACGGTACGATTGATTTCTGTCTCGAATTCAATATGCTTTGCTTCTGTTTTCTTTTTGCATTCAGAAGAAGAAAAAAAAACGTACAAGGACAAGAATCACTTGATGATTTTGAGAGAGTAAAATGCCTAAGAATATACTATATATCTATCATTCTATTGATATAATTATTATGCAAGAGCATCTGTTTTATCTATTTTGTTAATGTTACAGTAAGTGAAGAGAATTTACTCATTGATACACAAATTATCTTCTTAATGATATTATCAATGAGAATAGCAGATCTCAAAGAGATGACGAAAGAAGAAAAAAAGAGATTCGATCATCGTAATTATTATCATTAGTCTTCCTATGATAATATTATTGTTAATCGTATGAATAGCGTGTTTTGTTTTGTTTTCTAGATGAAAAATTCAAGTAAATTAATAAGAACAATTCTTAATAGTAACAGTAGTACGGAAAGTAATTCCGATGATGATGATGACGATCGATGTCGATTATCAACAAGTGATCATATTGAACAATTAATACTTCGAGATCGAAGAAGTTTCCATGGATCGAACAGTTCAACAACACAAATCTCCGATGAGTTATTACTCGAAAAAACTGGGTGAGATTCTTCTCGAATTGATTCGTTCGTAGTAATGATCGGTTTGTTTCTAGATGGGCTCATGTTAAACATTGGCTAACAGTTCGATCGAATCAACTTGTTGATATTTCGTCGAAAACCTCATGGAAACGCTATTGGATCTGGCTGAAAGATTGTAATCTTCAATTATTTAATAATTATCTTGATTCTCATTCTCATTTGACAATAAGTAATTGAAATGATTCGATTTCTATCGAGTTTTTCTTTTCATCAATTTAGATCTAATCGATTGTCTTTGTTATCCTTTTCATGAACATCGGCATGATGTTTTTACTTTAACAACATACACAGGTGATATATTCTATTTTCAATGTTCAGATTTCAATGAATGGATTCATTCTATTCATCGAAATTGTCTTTCGAAACTCACAAAAACTCGTCTCAAGTCCAATCTCAAACAATTAGAAACCGATCTTATTTACGAAACAAAAGTTCTTAAACTTGCTGAACTACAATTAAAACTCACGACAAACAATCAAACACGTTCGATTATTTCAAAACAAATTCAATTGCTCAAAGAAAATCTCGAACAATTTCATATAAATATTTTTCGAAAACGATCCTATCTTTTATCATTAAATACCAATCAATCTCTCTTAAATTCAACAGATCTTCTATCGCAACTATCTTCATCCACCAAAACGATTCTATGTAATCTTCATGCGATGACACCAGGCGCTGTTTATGCTTGTGTTCTATCGAGAAAACGACTCAAATCGCAAAGTTTATCAACAGATTCTCTGGAGATTAGTCCGAACGTTTTACAAACAGTGATTTTCGATTCAAGTCCACAACGAGTTTGTTTGAATTCAACGAACAAAAAAAAACGCTGGCTTTGTTTTCGTTGCTAGAAAATTATCATCCCAATTACGAAAACAACAACGGTCGGAGAATTATTACAACGTGTTACGGAGAAATTTAATTTTCCAACCAATGAATATTTTCTCTATTTTCATACGAATTCATCCGCAGGTTTTCAAGCAAAATCTCATGAAAAACTTCATCATTTAGTAATTATATTTGCATTCGATTGATTGACTTTCGAATATTTGTCATGTGTTTCAGACATATTCATCGATTGAAATTCGCCGAAAGATAGTCTATGAAATTCAATTAAATCATCAACTTAATCTCTCAGGAATCGAGATCGATCGTCATTATTTATCGACAATTCTGATTTCTTATGTGAACAAAGGAAGTGAAGGCGAACGACTTGGTAATCGAAGTTGTTTTTTTTGCTCGATTGTTTGCATCGAATTTCTGATTCTAGGAGTTAGACAAGATGATGAAATCGTAATGATTAATCATTGTAATTTAAAAGATCTCGATTTGACAGTCATCAATCGATATTTAAATCAAACTCCGATTATACTAACACTTCGTTCATCAAGGTTTATTGACTTGAAACGACTTTCATAAGTTTTCTCATCGAAATTATTCTTTAGATTGAATATTTCATCAACTAAAAATCAAAAAATCATCTCTGAATTAATTCAAACAGAAAAATCCTACATTCAGGATTTACAAAGTCTATCGAAGCAATACATCGAACCTTTACTCAAAGATTCGACGATTCTATCTTCGGATATCATCGAACCATTTTCAGACAACATCAAATCCATTGAACAATTACAAAATCTTGTTTTTCAAAATCTTCAATCGAGTTTATCAGCCGAGGTAATTGTTCGTCGTGTTCTTTTTCATCTAAAGTAATTACAATTTCATCTTTGCAAAGAATCCTTTGATAACAATCTGCGATATATTCATCAACTATTCGCATGAATTCAAAATCTATTCAACATATTGTTCGTTTCACGTTCGTTTGACTCGATTATTGCAAACAAACGAACAATTCAAAGAGTTCGTTGACAAATGTAATCCGTCTCAGCAACATTCGTCATCGTTTCAATCGTATTTAATCAAACCTGTTCAACGAGTATTAAAATATTCGTTGTTTCTCGAGCAATTACTTGATTTTCCCGAGAAAATTCAATCGAAAGAAACATTTCGAACTCAAAAAGCAGTGAAAATGATGAATAAAATCAGTCGATATATTAATTCGATGCAAGAACTTGCCGAAGAATTCGGACAAACATTCGAATATTTTCGTCGAAATTCAAACGAATCGTTCGATTTCAATCTATCAAATTTATGTGCTTACGGAGAAATTCAATGGATAAATATTTATCGATTTCTATCGAAGAAAAACTCGGCGAATTTAAAAAGTTTTATGTTCGTTTTTCGAACGGGCTGTTTTCTTTTAGTACGAGATGAATTTAGTAAAAAAAATCAAGTAAAAACGAGAATGTTCTATCGTCTTTTTCCGAAAATTGTTGTTTAGGATTCGAGAAATCTCTCCGATTGTTTCGTAAGATTCATGCCGATGAATGACTTAGAAGTTGAATTGATCAATTCGAATAATCAAATTTGGCAATTGACTCAAACGAATTCGAACGCAAAGATCAAAACTTACTTTCGTTTTGCTAATAAGTACGAACTTGTCGATTCGATTTCAAACTGATGAATTTGTAAAACATTTTGTTTTTTTTTCGTAGAGATGCAGATATATTTGTGAAAACAATCAACAATTGTTTAGTTGATAATGTTTCGAAAAGTCGTTCGTGCTACGATCTATTGCCGAATGAAAATTTCATCGATCAATATTCAGAAGAAATTTATTCGACAATGTATCGACGAAATCCATCGCCGATTTGGAAACGACGAACGAAGTCTTCGAGACGAAGACCCTTGTCAATGCCGACGAATAGAAATTAGAAATCAACGTTTTTTTTTCTTTGTTGCTTTGAATAAACTATTTATAATAAAAAAAAAGAAAAGAGAAGATACGTCAATGCATATTTCTTCTCTTTTGATTTTAAAACGAGAAATATCGGTGTGATTGTCAGTCAGTTAGTATTGCATAAGTATAAATTAATCACGGTTGATCGTAGGATTTCGTTGACTTTGTTCGTCACTTTGAGAAAGAGTTTGCAGAGAAAGTGAATCGAAATTACTGTCCTTGTGAGAACTCGATACTTTTGATGGTGTTCGAGATCTTCTCTGTATTTCTCGAATAGGAATTATATGCGTGTTTGCTTTTTTTGATTCAGATATTGTTGGAGAAGGAATAGGATGATTCAATTCTTCGTCTTGAATAATTGAAATAGGAATTGTTTCACTGTCTTGTAGAGATAGATCCAATGTGTTATCTTCGGTAACCAGTGAAAGACGAAGATCACGTAATTCGTTTTCTTTGTCATCATTTGAATTGGCAGCGGGCTCTTGATTGTCAACTAAATTTGTAGTTGGTTGTTGTTGTTCTTCATGATTATGTGATGAAGGTGAGTCCCAATCGTCACTAATGGCACTGGTTCGACCTGGTGATAGAACTTGATTCAATTGAACTTTATTTTTATCGTGTGGTTTGACTTTGATGATTGGTTTTGCTAATCGACGACTATATCGTCCGTGTTTTCGTTTTTTCTTTGAGCTTTTCTGTTGAATCGATGCGTTTTCTGCATTCTCGAAATATTCATCCGAAATAACTATCGCGCCAGGTGGAAGTGGTGGTAAAGTTGGCGAGAATATACTAGTGAACGTAAGTTTCTCATTGGACGGAATCGAGAATTGTAGACCGTTCTGACATGATACACATTGTGCGATTACTGAAGAATCATTTCTTGGTAGATTATATGTAATAGCAAATTGAGATACAGAACTAGACGGTACTCCCCAAGAATTGACTTGTGGTTGATAGTTATTATAATTATATTGAAATGGTTGTGCAGCAGGTTGATAATATTGTAGACTTGATTGCATTGCATAAGGTTGTTCTTGCATTTTTGGAATTATTGGATAAATTGGAAATGTCAATTGTGGAAATTGATAATTAAAATTAGAAAGAGGAGATATCATTGATAAATTAACTAGTTTCTGTTGATCTGCTGGTGGATATTTTTTTGTTCCCAATGATGACGAATCAGTTGATCGTGAACTTCGATCAGATAGAAAATGTATTAGTCTCTGTAAGATAAATGAAAAAGTTTTTTTTTGATTGAATGAAAATATCTTACATATGAATTCCCAAAAAGTTGTTCCCAAGGTGAACAGTATGTTGGCACAAAAATCGCTCGAATCTTTGGTCGTACTACCGGAATATAGTCATAGGTTGTTCTCATATAATAATAATATGGATCGTCATACCATGGATAAACGACCTCTGGTTCATAAGAATAATAATAAGCACGTCGTCGATTATCCTTTATCGTTGAGGATGTAAAATATTCTGTCAACGGACGATTATACATTGAAAATCCTGTTGTATTATTCATTGTTGTTCTCCAATTATTTGCACGTCCATCATAACGATATTGTCGGTTTGCACCATATTGTTCTAATGTATTTTTTGTGAACGGTGTTAGTCGTCTGATGAATGGTCTACCGTAAAGATTATTCATTGTTTAAACAAGACACTCTATTTTCTTGATTTCGTTGAGGAATGCATATAATCAATCGAGAAAAAAAAATCTTGTGAATGAAAGTATTTTTACATTTATATTCAAAAACGAAAGCTATTTATGTAATTAAATTTAATGGATATACAAACAATTTACGTTTGTCCTTCAAGGTTATTCACTCATTATTTGAAGATATTGAGCAAATCATGGTCATTCTACTACAATCATCTGAATATTATGTACGATTACTCTTACGACGCTAATTAATTATAAATATTTGGATAGAAAATGTGTTTACAATATAAATAATCACTGCAATATTTCTTCACATTCAATAATAGAATATCAAGTATATACATGTTTTGTATTCAAGGTTTTTACTAAAACATTCTGTTTTTGTTTTGTCTATTATAATCAATTGTCAATGAATGTGTGTGTGTGTGTTGGAAGTATTTTATTTTAATATAAATGTTATATTCCTTCTTGAAATACGAAAAAGTAAAAATTTAAGATGCTCATACATGAATCTTGAGATATATGTGTTACCTGAATAAGAGGCAATGACAAACGCATCTTAGAACATATGCCTATATTACATTGTCTATGGAGAAATATAAAAAAAAGAAGAAGAAGGAACAATAGTTAAAATGAATAACGAGTGGTTTGTAGAATTAGATATTAATTTGATGTTGTAATATTTTCTTTGATATTGTCTGACATTTTGATTGTGCTCGTTGTTGAAACAACGTCAGATTCGATCTTTTTTCGATTGAATGATCGAAATGATGAAACTGTACTAATAGTTGATGGAGATGCTGATGAATATTCTCGAATAACAAGTATTTTCTTTTTCTTTTGTTGTAAATCAGCTAAAATTGGAAGAGATGAAATAGATTCGTTTATTTCTTCTTGTTCTTCAGGTTGCTTTTCTTCTTCTTCTTCTTCTTCTTCTTCTTCTGTATTTTCTCTCACGTGAATTTCGAGAAGAGATGGTAAAGTTTCCAGATTATCTACATGATTTCGAATTATATTAAGTGATGTGATCGAATCAGTAAATGATATTGAATCTGTATCAGTCGGTTTCGACATTAAACTATTATCATTATTATTATAAACTAATTGTAAATCTTGTGGTCGAAATGCATAACGTAATTCGATATTCTGTGCTGCAGGAGTTAATTCTTTTCGGATAAAATTTTGTTGACTTTCGGTCGACGTCGAAGATGATTTGGTTTTTCTAAGTGTACGTTTTGCATTACATAATGAACATGATGATGAACCTGTTGAAGAATAGGACGGTGTCGAAGTAAGACTTTTATTTTTTTGTTTTGATTTTTTAATTGAATGTTTTTTGTCTTTCTTTTTTTTCTTTATTCTTTTCTTTTGAATGTAGTCACCAAATGATTTCGATGATGATTTATTAACGCGTGGAAATTGTGTTGGATAATTTTGTGAGAAATGTGCGACTGACGAAATATTCGACATTGGAAGATATTGATCAGAAATAAGAACTGCACCTGCTGGTAATGGTGGTAATGGATAAGACCATGGACGATTTGAATTAGAAACATTAATATGAGGATAATACGGTTGATGTTGATAAGATTGAGGTGGACTACTGTATACGTTTTGATTTACAACGGGATGACGAAGTAATGGTGTATATCGACCATTTGTAGATCGACTATTTGCACTTGTACCATCGGCGGGTACGTGGTGACATGCAGAACAATGTTGTACCCAATTGTAACCAGTCACTGGAATATTAAGTGAAGGTGGTGCTGGAACACATGCTCGACATGTATGCGAATGATCGTGAGTTCCATATGGAATTTGTTGTGGGCTAGCATCTGAGAAGTACGGGTAATTTGGCGCATTAGCTGGTAATAATGGCATATCAGCTGGTAATAATGTCGGAGGAATATATGATGGTGGAATGTAATCAAATGATTGTACACCCGACGTTAGTGCAGGTGCAGCGAATTGTTGTGGCGGTTGTACATACGGTGGATAGTATCTTATTGGTTGAGGCATAGAATAGGTTTGCGTAAAAGGTAAAATTGCCACTGGATTGGCATATTGTTGTGTCACTATTTGTTGAACTGCTGGTGTAAGAGGTAATGCAGCAATATTAGGTAATGGAGGTGGTAATGGTAATGCATTAAATGGTTGTGCCATGCGATTAAAAAGAAATGGTGGCATAGCCTAAATATATTTGTAGTATGTTATTCCATTCGAATATGAATAATACTTACTAAAGCATTAATACAGGGTGATTGAACAGATGGTGAATTCATTGGCATGAATATAACTCGAATCTTTGGTGGTAAATTCCAATTGACACCAGTCGATTGCATAGGATTGTATGGCATTTCACCAAAACCGAATCGATGTTCATAGGGTAAACTTCTACTAATACCAACACCTGAACTACCTCTACCACTAAAGACTGGATAAGGAACAAATCGAGTTTCTTTTTCAAATACATAGAACGTTCCACTAGTATAATATTCTGAATTATAAAACTGCGAATTATAAAATTGTGAACTAGTAAGTGCTTGAGTTGGCATTGGTGGAAGAGCAGCTTCTCGTCTTGTTTCGTATTTTTGTCTCTGATTTAAAAGATGAATATATTGTGCATATTGTTGTTGTACTTGATTTGCAGTCCAATTCATAGTCGCATTATATTGCTGATGAAATTTGTGATCTCTTATTGGATATTGGCTCATTTGATGGAAATATGATGGATAATACGATGAAGTAGGAAACGGACGAGGAATAGATAATTGTTGATTGAAAAAATACTTGTTAAAATAATCTTTTTTTCTTTGTTTATCAAATGGAAAATAATTGAAATTAGCAAAATTCTGCCGATTATACGGGACTAATGCAGACATTTTTTTTTGTTTTCTTAATGGAAATTTCTTGAGAATAAATTAATTTTTATAATTTAACTATTGTATTCGCATATAAAACATGAATAAATCAATGTTGTATTGTGTTTGAGGACATTGGTATATTATACGATTGCTTACCTTGTTTATCACACATTAAGACGAAAAATGACGATTTTAATATGAATAGTCTCCTTGAAAATCCCTCCTTTCTCTATAGATATATCTTCGTCTATTATTGTATTATTCAATCGAATGATATCATACAAGACACCAACCTTGTATAGACAGTACAGATAAAAAAACGAAACCTCAGAAAAGAAAAAGAAATGATCGATCGTGAAAAGCAAGTTGACTTAAGGACGAAACGGAAGACACTGCATTTATATTTATCAAAAAAGGTGATTGGTGGTTAGTGATCCACATATTTCTAGGAATGAAACGAAAAGCGATGCGCGTATTATACCTATATATTAATATTTTCCAGTCTCATAATTTATAATAAATATAAAACGGACGCATTCATGCGTGACAATCGTTCGGAAATATTATGTCAACAAGTGTAAACTAAAATTAAACTCGAATTTATTTTCATCGAAGAACGATGGACAAATAGGAGAGATGAAATGAAATTATTGATGATATTGAAAGGATTATGAAGAGACAATAATTCGTTTGAATTCAATGTCGAAAATTTTTGCATTAAATATGAAAGATACCTAACATATTTTTGTTAATGTCATTGAATGCGAAATTCTTTCCTTATACAATACGCAATTGACTTTTTGATTGTTAAATCCTTAATCTGTATTACATACAAAATAAGTGATCTTTTCTCGTTTGCATTCATTACTCTTTGTTTCTATGAGTTTTTTTTGTTACATCTTGGTATTTCTTGTTACTTGTCCTTCTGTAATATATGTAGATTGGACATTAAAGCTTCTTCGTCCCTCTTGACAATTAAGATCGAGTGTAAAACAAACAATCACATATATACAAATACGCACACGCATGAAAAAAAAAGAAGATAAAAGAGAAAGAGAGAGAGAGAGAGAGAGAGAGAGAGAGAGAGAGAGAAAGGTGGACAACATTTATAACCGTACAAATAGTCAAATTCATTCAATTGCATTCGTACATAGTACAAGTAAAGTTGTTCATCGACTGTCAATACTTTATAAAGATGACAATACGGAAATATTATCTATGGTATCCTCTTCTGTTAGTTTTAACTACAGGTTAGTGGTCTTGTGTTTTTGTTTGCCAATTCTATTTTATTTTTGTTATTGATGAAGATTTACTCAATGCTCAACGTCAGTCAGTATATGTTCCAAATTATCATCAAGACTTTGATTATTCAAATATAGAAGATTTACAAACATTGTTACAACAATCATCAAATGAAAATGTACAAGTGAACAATGAAATCGACAGTTCTCATTCATCTACAGATCCACAGACTAGCACTCAATCATCAGATATTTTTACTTCAGTATCATCAGTAAATCATGAACATACTAGTTCGCATTCTGAAATCAATTCAACAGAAATAGAACACGTTAAGAATCATACAGATAATGTGCCTGTGGAAACATCGAATGAAGTAACTGAACGTTTGTTTCAACGACGATTAATGCAATCACTTATGCATTTAATTCCACCGAATCTTTGGGCACAAATACAAAAGAATTACACAATGAATAATCAAAATAAACCTCAATATGGCAAACCCATCTTACCGAATCCTGTACATCTTGCCGAATCAGCTGCTCAAGCAGGTCTACCTGGTCCAGGACCATATCCGATTCCAGATAATTTATGGCATCGTAATCCTGTACACATTGTTACTCGACCAGCACCAAAAATAACTTGTAAATTTAAAATCATTAATAATATAACATCTTTGTGTTTCTTTTTTATTCGAATTTAGCTACAACAACTCGTACAACGACAACAACTCAACGTGCTAAACCATCGTTAGTGAACAATCAACATTCATTATTTTCTCAAATTGGTTTTAGTTGTCCACCAAATTCGAATGGAGTCCGTTATCCTGATCGACGATTATGTAATATGTATTTTACTTGTTCATCAACTGGCCTACCTGAACCAAATCTTTGTCCGGAAGGTTATCTTTTCTCTGATGTCACACGTGATTGTGCATTAGCAGCGTTTGTCAATTGCGGATCACGATTATCTGCTTATTTCGAACTCGAAGACACGAAACCTAGTTATACTACAACTACCACCACAACCACAACCACATCAACAACGACAACAGCAGCATCAAACCATAGAATCTATTCAAATAATGGAACAATCGAGTGTATACTCGGTGCTGATGGTTATTATGAAGATCCATTGTATTGTAATGTCTATCATCATTGCATTGCTGGCCTTGATTATATTGAACCATGTCCAAATCAATTGGCTTGGAATGATAAAAAGAAAATGTGCGATTGGTATGTTTGTTCATATTTCGAAGTTTTGGTATTTTCTTTTTTTCTTGAATAAAGGTCACCAAACGTGAATTGTACCGGCAAAACTATGCCACTTATTCAAGGCAAAACATCGTTCTGTACGAATCGACATGATGGTCGTTATGCATCGGAAACTTATTGCAATGTATTTCATCATTGTATTGGCGGCGTTGATCATTTAGTACGATGTACAGGCGAACTTCAATGGGACGATCTGAAAAACGAATGTGGATGGTCGTCATCCGTTCGTTGTGGCGCACCGAAAAAGATGTTGCCTAGTGAAAACAAATTAAATTCAACATTTTGCACAGGAAAACCTGATGGGTGAGACCGAAAAATTCGAATATTTGAAAATCTATTCATAGTATTTCAATTAATTAGTTCATATTCACATGAAGAATACTGTAATGTTTATCATGTTTGTGAATCAGGTATTGATAGTATGCGTCAATGTCCTCATCAACTCTTTTGGGATAATGAACAAAAGAAATGCGACTGGTCTAATCAAGTTGTTTGTTCGAAACGAACACTTGTAGCACTTGCTATGGAATCGAATTTATTCTGTATGGAAAAATCCGATGGATTCTATATTGATCCTGAACGTAAATAGATCTGCCTTTCTGTTTTGTTTTTCTATTTAAAATTTCGATCTCTAGATTGTAATGTTTATCATCAATGCATGGCGGATATCGATGTTAAATTACAATGTCCAGAAAGATTAATATTCAACGAAACACTTCAACGATGTGATTGGCCGGAAACAACAACTTGTAAAAGTGGAAATATTTTAGTAGACGAAGAGAATAATAATAATCATGGATTTTGTGCAGATAAAGTAAGAAGAAAACAAACTACTCGAATGTGAATTGATTTTCTCGATGTAGCCAAACGGAAATTTTGCTCATGAACAATATTGTAATCGTTATTACATCTGTCAAAATGGCAAAGATGTTGTATTTACTTGTCAAAATAATTTAAGATATTCAATTGAAAAGAATGAATGTGACTGGGCAGTCAATGTCGATTGTAAAGGCAAAGAAGATTACATGTGGGAAGGAATCAAAGAGAATTTTTGCAAACGTTTAGTATGTAGAAACAAGAAAAAACAATAATTTGAATCAATTACGTGTGTGTGTGTTTCTGTTTTCGAATAGCCTGATGGCAATTATCCTGATCAACGATATTGTAATTTATTTCATCAATGTCAAGCAGCCATGGACTATCCGAAACGATGTCCAAATCGACTTATGTTTAACGAGGAAACGAAAGAATGCGATTGGGAAGACAAAGTCGATTGTAAAGGTCGAGAAAAATACATCGGTTTGTTTGAATATCATTTTTTATTGTTCGATGTGAACATTTTTCGTTTTGATTATATAATATAGATACTGAAGGGCTTGATGATGCTGTACGTCCAGGGTCAAATAATACTCGAGGTCGTTCAACAAAATTCTGTATGGTCAAAGAAAATGGAGATTATGCAGATTTGTACTATTGTAATGTTTATCATAATTGTCATGGAGGTTTCGATACAATTCAATATTGTGCGAGTGGATTAGTGAGTTATATAAGTCGATGTGAACAAAAAAGAAAAGAAAGTATTTGATTGTATAGGTATGGAGACAAGAAAGTGATTCGGTTGGTAGATGTGACTGGTCGAAAGAAAGATCGGACGAGGGTGTTGATTGTACAGGAAAAGCTCTGTGAGTTTTCAACATATGAACATCAATTTTTATTGTTCTTTTTTTGTTCTTGGATTTCGAAGATTTTTCGTTGAAAAATTAGCTGAAAATGATATTCTTGCTAATCTTCGTTCTGAATTTTGCATAAGCAAAGGTCCAGGTTTATACGAACATCAACGATACTGCGATCTTTATTTACAATGCAACGAACAAGGCGTTGGTGTGACTATGGAATGCAGTCGTATGTATTCGAATCGCTGACTAAAGTGAAGTTACTTTTGTTTTTTTTTCTCTTATAGCCGGTCTTGTTTTCAATGAGAAGAAGAAAGAATGCGATTTTCATGCTGAATCTACTGATGATTCGAAAGGAACAGTTTGTGTTCAACCACGAAGTTTTCTCCGATCGAAACCGAAAGCTGAACAAGCCTCGATTTTATTCGAAGGTGTCGATGCTACTGGACAATTTCCGTACGAGCTCATTTATTTTCACAACATAAAAACACAAATCTTTCTTGTTTTTCCCTTCAGAACTCGTTTTGATTGCCTCAACAAAAATCAACAAAACATGTTTGGCGATGCCGACTGGTGTAATATCTATCATGTTTGTATCGGCAGTCGAGATAATATCTTTCTCTGTCCACCGGGCACGATATTCAATCAAACAAAACAAGGCTGTATGGATCGATTCGATGGTTTGAATTGCAATAGTCCACAACGGTATTATAAACCATCGACGAACCGACAAAAACGCGAAGAAATCTCGCCGATTAAATCAGAGAATTCTCAGCAAGCGGCAGTTAGACATCATTATTTACCGAATCGATGGAAAAAATCTTCGGAAACAAAAGAAGTATGGAGATGATTTTGATTTTTCTCGTTCGATGATTTTGTTTTTTTATTTAGTCGAATAAAAATTTGTTCAAATTACAACATCGTCGTGCGTAGCGTAATTTTCAAAATTTAGTTCAACCAAATTAATGAATCTCTTTTCGAAATTAGTCTAATCTTCTTCTTAAATGTAGTTCTTCTAAGTGAATCAATTGTAACAGTTCTTTAGAATAAAGAAATTTTGAAGATATTTTTTTTTATTGTTTTTCTATATAATCAAACATTCGTCGAACGAGACCATCAAGGTCAACTTTCGGTTGCCAATTCCAATGAGCTCGAGCATTTTGATCATCGAAGATCTGCGGCCATGAATCAGCTATTGAGAAGAACAAAAAAATCTTTTCTATTCAACGAAAATTTCAACGTTTTCTCACCGATTTTTTGTCGTTCATCAACTTTATAAGTAATTTGAAACTTGGGCTTATATTTTCGTATAGCAATTGCTAATTCTTCGGGCGTAAAACTCATCGCAGCAACGTTATACGTTCGTTGTTTTAATTTATCATTGGGCGCTTCCATAATATCAATGATCGATTGAATACAATCATCGATCCACATCATCGGTAAACGTGTGTCACCACTCAAATAACATTGATATTTACCAGATTTTGATGCGTCATGAAAGATTTCAATAGCATAATCTTTGAAGAACAAAATCGAAATATGAATTCTATTGAAAAAATCGAACAAACCTGTTGTACCACCACCTGGTTTTGTATCAGCAGAGATAATACCTGGAAAACGTAAACAACGAAAATCAACGCCATATCGATAGAAAAAGTATTCGCCTAGTAATTCAGCATGAACTTTCGAAACACCGTAGATTGTACGAGGACGTTGAATGCAAAAGTCCGGTGTTGGATTTCGTGGTGAATCAGGTCCAAATGCGCCTGAACAAAAATAGAAAACGAATTCGAATTAAAAAGAAAAACGAGTGATGCTCGTAAACGAACCAATGGTACTCGGAATAAACAATCGACATTTGTATTTTCTTGCTAATTCGAGAATATGATGTGTACCTTCGATGTTTAATTTCATTGCTAATGGAACATCTTTTTCACCTGAAATCGAATGAATCGAGAAATCTATCGAAATCAAATTAATATCATACCAACAGCACTTAACAAGGCACTAAGATGAATTAACCAGTCAATCTGATTATTAACGAGAAGTTCTTGAACTTGTTTTATATCCATAACATCCGCATAACGATAAGTACCTTGAAAATGACATTTGATTGATACTTAACTATAAACAACTTTCAAACCTTGTGCAAGAAGTTCATCCGATGGTCGAACAATATCCGAAAGAACGACATTTTTCGCACCGTAGAGTTGTCTATGCCAATCAAATAAATCATATTAAGATGATGATTTTCTTGTTTCTTATTACCGTAATCGTTTTGCTAATGGTACGCCTATTTGTCCACATCCGCCGGTGATTAGAATGCGTGGATGTGCTTGATGCAATTGTCTTCGATGAATCGAAACGACAAATTGTCTTACTAATGATTTACAAAGCATTTTATCGAGTGAAAACTTTCGCTTTTAACTGTTTAACCACACCTTTTTACGAATGATTATCAAATGGAACCTTTCAACAGTTCGTTTTTTTTCTTCACTCTGTTATTATAACCGTTGAAGTAGCTTTTAAGTAGGAGCATTCTTTCTTTCTTTTTTATTTATCCAAAGAAAAGAAAATTAACTAATGATGAGAAAATTTTCAAAAAAAGCCGCAATTCAATGCTCTATTTTTTAAAATTTTTGTTTGTTCTCCAAGGCAAGAGAAAAGTTCATCATCATGTGCATACAAATGTGCCATTTAATTGAATCAGTCTATAAATAAATACGATCGAGAGATAGATGACATAATTTCATGTACACAAATCTATTTTTGATTTAGACATTTGTTCTTATTGATGTTTCGTTTTCTTTTTTCGAATGATAGTGAGCAGAAAAAGGAAAAGAAGAAGAAGAAGAAAAAACTAGAAAATGTCAAACTGAATAACAATCAACGGTCTTTCAATGTCATACGTAGTATGCATTGAGAACATGAGCCTGCAGTAAGGGTGAACAAAAAATGAACATGAAAAATCATAACAAAATCATATGCCTTTAGCAACTCGGCAAAGAAACAAAAGAAGTGAAATTACAGCAAAATCAATTCTATGAATATATTCTATTCATAAAATTCGAATTCTAAACGTTTATGCTACACATATGCATACATATATATTTAGTTCTAAGTTGTTTCGACTAGAATTAAATAAAAATTCGATAATTGAGCACCACGTTTAGCATTCTTTGATGATACGAATAAATGAACGTCATTTCGATGCCACTAATGCAAGCAATACTGTGACATCATCAGGTTTCCCACCTAGAAAAGAAACAATAAACATAATTTTCTTCTCGTATTCGTGTCCTTTCAGCGTGTTTATCTTTCATTATTTTAATTTATTCGAAATTTCGAATTGAATTCATCGAGGATTAAACTTAACACATACCGCATATATTAATGCCCAGTGATTTCTTTGCACTCTTAGCAAATGGCGAATAAAATTTCGGATCATTGCCATTATCCACCGCACGTTTGGCTAAAGCATGTGCAATCTTTTGTAGATTATCTAATGTTGGCTCCTGAATATAAACAAAAAACATATTTCTGACGCATGAATTTCGAACAATTCAACAGACTGTCATTTTTTTGATTTCTTCGATGATGGTTGAGTCAGGTACATTGTCCCATAGACCGTCGGTTGCAATTAGAATGCAATCATTTTCTTCGACATTAAAGGTTGTGATTGATGCGTGATCAGGACTAAATTTACAACAACGAAGAAGATAAATTTGAATTCGAATGAAAATCCTAAATACCGATCCGCAATGAGTCCGGTTTCTTTGATAGGAGGATGGATGGATAATTGGAAAGGCGAATTGAAATAATGTTGTTGTTCTTGTGATCGATGAATAATCACATTCTTTCGAATCACAACAAATCCACTATCACCCAAATTGGCTGTATGCAAAATGCTTTTCTCTCGATGCAACGCTATGATACAAGCTGTACTACTACCGATAAGACCTTGTTTGTCTTCGAGTAATTGATTGTATCCTCTGGAAAGTAGTTCAGTGAGTGTTGTTGGATTTAAATCGATGAGTTTATTATCGATTAGCGAACGACATGCTTCCATGAGAGAACTCGAGAATAACGATGGATCGATTCCGTATTCTCGCCAACCGCCAACACCGTCGGCAACACCTAATTAACAATTTCAAAACGAAACTCGACTCTATTATTCAATTCGATGATTTACCGAGAAAATCTCCGAGACGATTTTTAGCTATGAAATACGCATCGTCGCCGAACACATTCGGTAGACTTGATCGTTGGATTTTCGATGATTTCTTTTGCTTTTGTGAATGTCCTTTACTCTCATCTTCTTCGTCGTCATATTTCGAATAACCAGATGTAGCTGTTATTAAATGTACTGCTCGAGTAACGGCTGGCGATGACGATATCGTATGTCGACTTGAATTCGTCGATGGAGATTGATGTATTGATGACGATGTTGATAAACGTATTAGACTATTGTAGAGGAAACTTTCAGCTTCCGTGCCACTGAGAGCACGTGCAACTAATCGAGCACATGTAGTTAACGATTGCATGTTTGATTAAATTTTAACTAAATTCAATGAATAATTTCGATGGTATTGAAATATATGTATAAAAACAAACCTTGAAAGAATTTTGGACATCAGGTGACGGATGACTGTAGAAGAAAAAAATAACAGAATGAAATCATTTTTTTTATTTATTTTATATTAAAATGCACGAAAGAGAGAATGAATAACATTTATAGATTTTTTTTTCGTTCCCTCTCCGTCTCATTCGAGGGTTCTCTTTTGATTTTTATTTGACTAGAACTTATGCAATCGAAATCAAAAGACTTCTTTTTCATAGAAATTGTTCAATCGAACAGCAATGAATGAAATGTCATCTGATCCTATTGATCAATTTAACGACTTTTTTCTCGAATAATAATTGTTTAATGTCCGATGACTACTGAATAAAACAGCTTCTGTATAATGTGCACTAGCGGGCCCTCCTGCTGAACAACAATCGATTCATGTGTCAGAAAACAAAATTAACAAATAATTGACAATATAATCGAATTTAGCTGTCTGAAACTCTATTCGATTCTGAACGATCGATAAGAAAAAATATTCATACGAACCTGAAGACGTGATGATTGACTAGATAATAATCACACAGATTAGTAAGATATCAACGTATGAACGATGTGGATAGTAAACAGATCTAAAACATTCATAGATCGATTCTTTTTCTCTTGAGGTTCATGTAACCTTCGTCGTATCGTTTGTATAGCCTTTCAATAGTAAATTCAAACGATAGAACAGAATCCTTGACGGTGTCATAAAACAAAAAAATACAATCACTCAATGCAGCTTACAATGAGTCAATATCGTTATCAACTGCACTCTATCTTCATCGACTAAATATGTAATTAAAAAACAGAGAAACTTACATTTTAATGTAGTTTTTTTTGTGAAGAAAAAAGCCTCGTGATAGAAATGATGCTCATCGTGCTATGTAGTCAGAAACTCGCTTCTTCTACAGACAAAGCATCCACACACCCATTTTACATAATCGCGAGAACCCAACGTCAGCTAGTATCAAGAAACGACGATGAGGAGAAAAAAAAGACGAAGAAAAAGAAGGCTGTCTGATTTGTCGACTCGGACGAGAGAAGGAACGGAAAAGGAAAAAAATGATGAATGTATTATACTATTAAAAGAAAGAGAAAGAGAGAAAGGCAGAAAGAAAGAAAGAAAACGAACACATGACTATACGGGGCAAAGTACATTTTGTATTTGTTAGTAGAAGAACAGCATAAAAAAATCGAGATAGAGAAAGAGAGAAAGAGAACGAGCATCTCATTACTATCAATTGAATTAGAGTAACCATAAATCTCTCGTTCTGTTTGGCGTTTTGATGAACTATACCAACGATTAAACATTGAGATCTGCTTGAGGTTGATGTTATTTTTATTAGACTAAGTTTAAATATAAGAAAGAAAAACTAATAACAACTTTAAAGTGCGCATCATACACATATAACAAGCAGAAAAAAAAGAAAAAGGCAATGAATAAAAGCACGGAGGGAATGTCAGTGATATGAGCGTCTGTATGTCATTTCTGATGTTTTGTTTTGTTTATACAGCTAATAATTATAACCATCGTTTATAAATCAACTTTCTTATGAGTTGCAACATCATCGTCATCGTCTAAGTTCACATCGCTGAGATCGATATCTTCAACTTCTTCTAATTTTCCATCTTGACCGTCCCATGATTCAGTATCATCAACAGTTGGTAATTTACCTTCGGCAACACCGCTCAATGGTACAAGTGGACTACTCAATCGACCCAATGAAAGTTCTTTTAAAAACGCGCTAATACCCGATTCACTAAATGCACCTTTCAAAACAGCGTATTTGCCTTTACGAGTATTGATGGCAACTTGAGCTGGATAACCGAAACCACCGATGCCAACGCTTTCTTCGAGTTTTGGCTGACGAAAAGCTTCAACCCACAGCCAACCCCAACCGTTACGTTTGTAACTTTCACCGAAATTTTTCAACATTTGAATGTATTTGTTTCGGCAAGCTGATTGACAATCGAGAATGTTGGGCAAAAATGAAACGATACACAATTGTTTTTCAGCACAGTTGCTATCTAAAACTGATTGACTGGTGATTTCGTAGACATCTGGCGGTGGAAGATTAGCTTGATGTTTATCCATAGCCCAAGCAACGATATCGCCTGAGGTACGTCCGCCATCGTAGTCTTCAGCTTGACCGTCTTTTCGACCAGCTGGAAAGAATTTTATTGTTGGAAAGCCTTGAATGCCATATCGTTGAGCTACTTGAGTGTGGACAGTTGCATCAACAACACCCAAGTTAACTTTGCCTTTTAATTCAGTTGCAGCACGAGCCCATTCTGGTGCTAAATTCTTGCAATCTAACGAGAAGAAAACATTTTTTTTTCTTTATTGATACAATTTAGTCGTGAAGATACTTACGACCACACCATGGTGCCACTAGAAACAAAAAGAAAAGAGTTTAGATTTTTATCATTGAATTAATAAGAAGAAAAAGAAATTTGCGCATCCTTGCGTAGGTGATTCAAGTACAAAGATTAAGAACGTATACGTCAATTAAATGTACATTAAATCCTTGGATGATTATGTTCGAATGTCAAGTCAACTAATCTAGTTCAAACTCAAGCGCGAAAAGAAAAAAATGAACGTACTGAATTCGACAAGCCATGGTTCATCTGACTGGAGAACAGTTGACTAGAAAGAAGAAACAACAGAGATTATTCAGAAATTTTCAAAGAAGGACAAAGAAAAAGTCATTTACATCGAAGTTACTATCTGTTAATTCAATAGCATCTTTTGAGCCACTGCCACTACCACTGCCACTTCCACCGCTGCTGCTACCTCCTCGTTTGCCCAAACGTTCATTAGCAATGGTTCGTAATTGACTAAGAGCTTCGTTGACAATAGCATCGGCTGTTCGTCCACCTTGATAATTGCTTGGCGATCGTTTGTTCGATCCAAAGACTTTAATTGTTGGAAATCCTTGAACACCATATTGTTGTCCAAGTGATTTGTGTTGATCAGCATCGACAGCACCAACTTTAACAATACCTTTCAATGCTGATGCAGCACGTTTCCATTCGGGTGTCAAACTTTGACAATCTAATCGAGAGTTGAGTATTGAAATTCGAATAGAAATCGATCACTTACGTCCGCACCATGGTGCATAGAATTCAACAAGCCAAACATCGGAACTTTGAACAACAAGTCGATCGAAATTCGATGGATCCAATTGAATAACATCATCGTTTGAACTGTAGAATCCATTGACACTAGCAATGAGAGCAAATGCGACGAGCGCAATTGAAGAAAACATGTTCGTTGTAGGCAACAGAGTGAAAGAAAGAGAGAGAGAGAGATGTATGCGTTCAGATGTCTAATCCTTTGCGAGTAACGATACTTTTATTTGTTGTAAAACGCTGTTACAGCTCTTCCCCAATCACGATACAGCGCGTTTGATCGATGCGATGGCCCTATCAGAATTTGTTTCGTGACCTTTTTCAGTGGGTTTAGTGAAAATAGAAAAATTTCGTTTGACTATCATCATATTGTTTTTCAATTGTAAAAAAATAGTTTCGAGAAATTTTTCGAGCTCATTCGACATCAATTTAACACTACACATAGCGCCAAATCTGATTGGTTGATTTGATGATTGCCAGCTCACACGAATAAAAATCTTTTAATTTGAAAAAAAAACCTCAATAAAAAATAAAACCATGAATAAAGCTCCAACTTTAATCAATTCACTGATTTCATCGTTCGCTCCTCGACTCATTCGTCAAGCTTCAACACCTCCAGCATCTGCCTTTTCCGTATGTTAAATTAAACGTTTTCTTCGCTTTCAAATCTTTGCCTTTCATAGAAAAGAGTTGCCGTACTAGGTGCTAGCGGTGGTATTGGTCAACCGCTTTCTCTTCTACTGAAATTGAGTCCATTAGTCAGTGAATTATCTCTCTATGATATTCAACATACGAAGGGAGTTGGAGCCGATCTAAGTCATATTGAAACACGAGCGAAAGTCAAAGCTTTTGTTGGCAAAGATGAATTAGCCGATGCATTGAAAGGCATCGATCTTGTTGTTATTCCAGCTGGTGTGCCAAGAAAACCTGGTAATAAGAATTCTTTCAAAACAAAAAAACAAACAAGAATATTTTCTCATCGAAGGTATGACACGAGATGATTTATTTAATACAAATGCCACGATCGTAGCTGATCTTGTTAAATCCTGTGCACAAAATTGCCCACGAGCTGTCATTGCTATTATTGCTAATCCAGTGAATTCAACAGTGCCCATTGCTTCTGAAGTCATGAAAGCATACAATGTTTACGACGAGAAGAAGATCGTTGGTGTCACAACCTTAGATGTTGTTCGAGCAGCGACATTTGTTGCTGAAGCTAAAGTTAGTTTGATCGATGACAGCGTGTTTTTAACTTGTCTTTTTGTTCTTCAAGGGACTTGATCCAACACGAGTATTTGTTCCCGTGATTGGCGGTCATTCGGGCAATACAATCATTCCATTATTGTCTCAAGTTTCACCTCCTGTTTCATTCTCTCAACAAGAATTAGATGGTCTAACAAATCGCATTCAAAATGCTGGAACAGAAGTTGTCGAAGCTAAAGCCGGTGCTGGTAGTGCAACGTTATCTATGGCTCATGCTGGTGCACGATTTGCATTTTCGATTCTCGAAGCATTGAACGGCAAAGAAGGCGTAGTCGAATGTGGTTATATCGCATCGAAAGAAACCGAATTCCCGTACTTCGCTACGCCGCTTCTCTTTGGCGTATGTCATCGACAGATTTCTTCTTTGATTTTAGTTTTTGACGTCTTTTTTTGTTGTTGTTCTAGCGTGGTGGTGTCGAAAAAAGCATGGGCGTTGGTAAATTATCCGAATATGAAAACAAATTAATCGAAAAAGCTCGAAAAGAATTGAATGGAAACATTGAGAAAGGATTAGAATTTGCTAAACAATATTTAGCTAAATCAAAATAGACTTGTTTTTTGTTCACTTGTTAGGAAACTGCTCAGATAAAAATCCAAGTGATTTCGTGTTTTTGTTTTAGATTAGATTTTCTATTCTATAAGAAAAAAAAGTCAAAAATGGTTCGTTTAAATGTTGATCAAATGAGTCGATATGTTAGTCCAGTTAACCCATCGGCATTTCCAACACTTGCTATATCTCTTCTTGGTAAAACGATTGAAATGAATATCAAAAATTCATTTTTGAAATTACATTCTAGGTATTGGCGTTTTTTTAATGGCATGGTTTTTTGTCTATGAGGTCACAAGTACGAAATATACACGTGATTGGAAAAAAGAAATTCTTATCGCTCTGTAAGAAAATCGTATTTGAATTTTTCTTTTGAAAATGATGTTTGTTATGGAATTTTAGTATTGCATCAATTTTTCTCGGCTACGGTGGTCTGTTTCTCCTCCTTTGGGTTGGAATATTCGTCTAAATAATGACAAAAAAGAAACATACAAACACATATTAGTTTATGTTATTGTTTTGTTGCGCTGAAAGATCATTCATAGTCGTTCTTTTTCGTTTGTTTTTCTTCTTCTTCATCTTGTTTTTATGGCCTTGAAATTCTATCTTGATTTTTAGATTAATAAAATATGCTAAAAATCGGAGAAAATTTAATTTTCGGTACAATGTACATGTGACATATCAAGGGGAATGAAAAACGAGGCATATATGTATGCATCATTGGATTTGCCCCATATTTTGTGTGTTTGTCTAGTCCTTGAAACTATCAACAATACAAGAAGTGTACTTTTAGAAAAAGAAAAGAAAGAATGTCCACGACGACACGATGTGTAAACTTTAACCTATTCTTCGGAGAGAGTGTGTGATGTATATAATATAACAAGCTAATTTCGCATGTCACTATCACGCATACTAAGCGTGATGAGGGTAGAAAGGCATGATCATTGACAAGAAAATTGTTTGCTCAAACATCAGCAGATGCCTATAAACATATATATATATATACCTGTCAGTTTGCAGTATTTCTCTTTCGATATCAAATATAAATCTGTCCTTGATTTGTATGTTCGTCAAAAACAACGAAATGCAAAATACACGTCTTATCGACCCGCGTTTGACGTACTATGCTTTTATTTTTATCATTCTGCGAGTTGCGTATGCACAGAGATTGACAAAGTATACATCAGGGCAGGGGGGCTTACTGATGTAACAGTTTTTGCGTTTTTCTCGAAATTCTACTCCCAACGACGTCGTTTTATTTTTTCTACACGTCGCGTTGTCACCAATTGAATTTCAAAGTTTTGTTTTCTCTTGAAGAAAGAATTCAGTGCATAAAGAAAAAAAACATCTGTATGTTAACCGTCATCACATGATCTCAAACCTTTCTTTGTTCGTTCGTTCTTCTCGATGTTTTCTTTTTCTCCCTTATTTTTTCTTTCATACAAAGTACAGTCAGCTGCTGCTTAATCGCGTCGTGTGCTCGATATCGTCTGCCCGTACGGGCAACTATATAAATTAAGTATTCAGCTCGCGACGGTGAACGACTTTTTGTGACTATTTACTATCAGAAAGGTAGATTCGTGTACAGATAGTTTGAGACAAGAAGAAAAAAACAACAACGAATAAAATGACATCATCGTGTTTATTTTGTAGGTGTTGATATAACATGTGATACTGCTTTCTGTTTCAGACAATAAATATTTCTACGCCTTTTTGTTTTGTTTTGTTCATTTTTTTATTCATGTTTTAATTCCAAATACAAAAAAAAACAATGCCTGAAGTTATTGGTGATTATCAGTATAGTACGAAAGATTTAATTGGACACGGAGCTTTTGCAATTGTTTATCTTGGCCGTTCGAGAACTGTAAATATTCTTGATTTACATTGTTCGATTTGTTTTTTGTTTTGTTTTCAAGAATCCAGAAAAACAAGTTGCAATCAAACGTATCACGAAGAAACATTTAGCAAAATCACAAAATTTACTCGAAAAAGAAATTAAAATTCTTCAAGTAAAACAATGATCGAATTTTTCCTGTGACAAATTCTTTTCCGTTTCTCAGGAATTAACGAAACTCAAACATGAAAATTTAGTTGCTTTACTTGATTGCAAAGTACGAACTGTTTTTTCTTCGAATAATCGAATATTTTCTCGTTTTTTCGTCATTACTTAGGAATCTCAAAATAATGTCTATCTCGTCATGGAAGTGAGTTCGTTTCTCTTAATCTCTATTCTCGATTGTATCATCCGCATTTTAGTTTTGTAATGGCGGTGATCTTGCTGATTATCTTCAATCGAGACAAACATTAAGCGAAGACACAATCGCGATCTTTTTTCGACAAATCGGTACGATTTTCATTTTAGAATTCAGCTTTTTCTTTATTCTATTTTCTATCTAGCTGCAGCCATTCGTGCGTGTCATGAACGCAATGTCGTATGTAGCTGCTAAAGATGATTGTCCATCGATTGATTGATTTCTTTTCTAGGTTCATCGTGATTTAAAACCACAAAATATTCTTCTATCACATCCGGACAAAGCTAATCCACGTGTCGAAGACATCGTACTTAAAATTGCAGATTTTGGCTTCGCAAGATTTTTATCCGACGGTGTTATGGCCGGAACATTATGCGGTTCGCCGATGTACATGGCGCCCGAAGTCATTCGATCGTTGAAATACGATGGCAAAGCTGATCTATGGTCGATCGGAACAATTATGTATCAATGTTTGACTGGCAAAGCGCCATTTCAAGCTCAAACACCACAAGCTCTCAAACAGTACTACGATAAAAACGTTACACTCGTGCCTTTGTATGTTCTATGAAGAAGAAAACAAACGAATTTTTTTTTGTTTTTTGTTAGTATTCCGCCAACAACATCCCGTGAACTAGCCGATTTGATTATACGTACGTTGAAACGTAATCCAAATGAACGAATCGATTACGAAGAATTCTTCAATCATCCATTTCTACGAAAAAGTACGATTGTTTTTTTTCATCATTAAAATCAAGTTAATCAAATGAATATTTAGATCACGCCGAAGAAACAGCACAAGGCTCGAATTTAAGCATAATTAGTTCGTCACCATTACGCGAAGGAATTCTATCGCAAGGACATGACCTTGTAAGAATAAATTTCATTGATTGAAATCCAAGACTAACTATCTTGATTTCGTTTTGTTTTTAGGATTTTTTTGCCAATCGACCATTAACTCGTCAAATTGAAACTATTCCCGAATGTGACCTCGAATTTGTTTCGGACATGACATCGAATAATACACCAAAACGTCAAGTTCCATCATCGAATTCGAACAAAGCACTGACTAAACGTTCAGAAAATCAAGTTATACCGATTCCTACGAAAACTGATACATTTGTAAATACGAGAGAACGAGGTTCAAACGAAAAAACAATGTTAACCGGTAGATTGAATTCGATTTGCGAGAGATAAACGAATGAAAATTCTTTTCAGGTAATCCGACTTCATTCGCTCAGCTATCTCGTGATAAACGTCTGGCTCAAGAACAACAAATAGCCAGTCCCGATCCTTTTACTCTAACAGCAATTGAAAATACAACTCCAACCAAAGCAACACGTTCTTCCAGTATTAGCCAGCCGATACCAGTGCCAACACAAGCGCATAATTTCGAAAAAATGCAAGGAACAAGAGAACGTAGTCGAACTCAAGGTAACATCATGATCAGCGGCAGTCCAAGTGATGGTACGTCTCGATTCTTGAAAATCGAATTCGACTATTCATGTATTTAGATCGACGTACACCGATTGATCGTCTCCGTCGAGACAGCATTGCGTCATCAAGTTCCGATCTAGCTAATTCAATGAGTCCACCTCAAGTCCGTTTTATGGCCGATACAGCAGCACTAACAACAAGTCCGTTCGGTTTATCACCATCGACACGAAAGAACAGTCCACCTCAATCATCACGAACACTCAAACAATCATCGACGAATTCAACTTTCGGTCAACAACAAAATTCGAAATTAATTCTCGATAAATCACCGATGAAACAACCACTATCGAAACAAAATGATATCGGTAAGATTGAGTTCGAAATCCAAGCAAACTCATTGAATTCATTTTTTCGTATAGATACACAAGATTTCTATTTCGAACAAGAAAATGATATTGAATTAATATCGAAAAATACCGATCAACAAATAGACAACGAACCACTTCATCGACGTGTCAACGCCATGTTTGGTGATGCTAAAACGGAAAATTATTATTATGCTCCACAGAAAATAACCGATGATTCATTGTTGGATGTAAGTCTTTAGGAGTCGAACGTTTTGATGATGTTGTTTGTTTATCAAATTTTCAGAGTGAACATCAAGATATTCTCGGCAAACTTCAATTCATTCTTCAACTAGCTGATTATATCTTAATTTTAGCAACATCTCGAACGAGTATTTTAAACGAATCCGTTAGTTTGAATAACAAGAACAGTAGTAATCAATCTCGACCAAAAACAGATCGTCTTAGTCATGTCGATAATTTATATAAACGTGCTGAACAATTAACTTTGTACGTCAAAGCCATGCATTTTCTTAGTTCAGCCATGTGTCTTGCTCGTGATACACTTAAAGTAGGACGATTACATTCAACAGCTCTCGTTCGGTATGAACTCAGTTTATTGAAAGATTCGACTAAAACTGTTTTCTTTTCGATTGACTAGAGCTGTTGTCAGTGAATTGAATAACAAATACAAACATTGTTTGATAACATGTAAACAATTGAGTAATCAAGACGAATTAGTCGCACGTAATGAAATGAAAGGTGTTCCAGTAACAGCTGATAAATTGATCTATCTGCACGCCATTGAATTATGTTTAAATGCGGCTAGTTTGGAATTTTTCGGTAAAGCTGAAGAAGTAAGCGACAGGGAGAGAGAGAAACAGCTAACAAAAGACTATAAATCAAAAACTTGTATTTGTAGTGTATCGGATCGTATACTGAAGCTCAAATCTTGTTTCATAGTTTAAGTCAACAGGCAACAACGGATTATGATCGTTCAGTTTTACAACAATACCGTGAAGCTGTTGAGCGACGTTTACATTGCCTTCAAAATCAGGGACTGGTCATTGCTAACGAACCAGAGACAACATTGAACATTACTTCTTGAATTTCGTCTGTGTTTTTTTTTGTAATTATATTTCGTCCTTCTTCTTTCTGTTTGATTGGATATTTTCTAGTCATTTGTAATGTAAAAATGAAACTTAAAAAAAAAACAAACAAAAACTAACATGTGTTTATTTTCAAATACTTTCAATTTATTTAACAAAACGAAATTTAATTCAGTGAAAAGAACTAGTTGTGATGGTTATTAGTAGATGGAAAACTATATGATGATGATTGATTTCTTTTTTTTGTTGTTGTCGGTTTTTTTTTATTTGAAAATAAAATCATCTTTCTATGGTTGATCAAAACACAAAACAAGACAAAATTCAGTCGACGTCAATAATCAACGAATCATTCGCGTGTTGTTCATCGGGATTCAAATTTATACTTGCTCGCTAATAAAAAACAAAACAAACAAAATTCGAATTAGTGAATAGGAAATTCAACGTACTTGAGCTTCGTAGGCTGAGAGATCGATTTTTAATGGTGGTTCGGACAAACGAGAACTCAATTGACTATTTTGAAAACCCGAGGATAAATTCGATGATGAACTCATGAACGTACTTTTGGTTGCAGAAAAAGAAAAACAAAGATTTTTCGTCAATTCGAAATCAACGATCGGATTACCTTAGAGGTTCTTTGAGAAAAACATCGTGTCGTATCGATGGTAGAGAAGTTGCATCTTCGGAATCTTGTCGATACAATTGTTCATCAGTGAATCTCAATGATATCGATGGACAAACAGGTGTAGGTAAAATTCGAGGTGCTTCGAGAGGAGGTGTTTCAGTTTTTATCATCGGTCGTGCTGGTGTTGATGTTGCTAATGCGGATGACGGTTTCTTTTGCGGATAAAGATTAGTTGGATATGGATGTCGATATACTGATCGATAACGATAATGACTTGACAACGAATTTCTAGTTTTTGAATGACAAATTGTTTCGAATTAGACGGAAGAAGAATAAAATTCGAATACCTGTGTGTTCGATAGTTTTTCACAAATGTATGACAATAATAAATAAAAAAACTGATTAGTATAAGTGATAATATAACTGCTAAGACAAGTAAAACCCAATAGAAATAAGTAAAAGGGATAACATCACTGAGTTTATTCTGTTTTACAATTGCTTTCAAATCCGTCGATAGAACTAGTTCAGCGGCCATCGTTGTCAGCTCATTATCGACAGATAAAAACGAAGTTTTCAATGCCGAATGTAATAATTGAGGATGATGGTAATTCAATGATTTACCACCGTAGAGATCTTCAATCGTAAACATACCATTGACAGCCATATCTGCACTCTATTTTCATCTAATAACGTGTTTTTTTTTCTTTCGAATAGATCGATCGATCGATCTATATATTCGAGTAAACCCTGGATAATCAACCGCTGAATCTATTCGTCGATTCGATATAATGTTTGATTTCTCTATAAATATAATCAATTTACCAATGACCATGATTTACTTTTTTTCTCCTCTCGAATTTTCAAGTATCGCCCTTTTTTTATTTCGTTTCGTTTTTTTTTCTCGCATTGATTCTCTTTCATCGATACAGTCAATTGAAAGAATTGAAAATGAACTGATTGCAGTCGTATTTTTTGAAACAATCGTGCACACGAGACAATGTATTGTTAACGATGGGTTGTTCGAGTAGTATTCTAATAACAAAACCAAATGTTCTCGCAAAACAAAATCAAATTCATTCGAAATCAAAATCACTTCTCGATATTTGTCAATCAGGTGATTTAGCTCACGCTATTGAATTAGTTCAACGTTCGAAATTCTCAGAAATAAACAAAGCCGATTGGTCGACAGGAGATACACCTTTACATCTCGCTACATCTCATGGATTTATCGATATAGTTCGTGTTCTTCTTGAACATGGTGCCGTACGAAACATATCGAACTATCAAAATAAACTACCGGCAACTTATGCAACAACAAACGAAATGAAACAATTGTTTCAACGTTCACTCGATGATAGTTTCGCTCGGTTTATTAGCACGAATGCAGCCGATGAGTTTATCTATTGTCAAAAATCGTTAGATGCGACACAATTCTACATGGAATTCGAAAGCGAAATGTCTTTCAGTGGCCAATGGGATATTATTCAAACGGTTGATATTCTTCGTAAAGTTTCACAATTACAGAAAATCTCTCAATCGGACATTATTTGGTATTTTTTCGATCAAGCTCGAGAGAAAACCGATGTCAAATATTTAATACGAGCACATACGGTTGAATCGAAATTCTCAAAGATTCTCAATCGAAAATTAATTCAACGGCATCTAACCAAAACCAATCATGATACAGATGAAAATCGTCAAATTCAAATTCTCATGCAAAACACTATGTCAATATTCAATCAACGTCTATCAAAATCTCAAACTCAAGCTCGTTCATCGATCGATAATTCTCAAATCACCGATTGGATTCATCGGTATCTCGGCACGATTCATTCGCTCATCTATCAAGTTCATTTTCCATTCGAAGGTCAAACATATCGTGGCATGTGGATGAAAAAAGACAAACTTATCTCCTATTCGAAAAGTCAATTCTATCTTTGCAACAAAACACTCATATCAACATCGACGAACTATCAATTCATCAAAGATCTTCTCGATAAAAGTCCACCGTTGACTGGTTATCTGCCTGTTATTTGTACGTATGTGATCGATTCATCGACATCATTCAAAGCAATTGATATTCATAAGATTTCGGAATATCCGGACGAAAATGAAGTTCTCATTTTTCCCGGTGTGCCGTTCGAAATTCGAAAGATTCATTTCAATTCAACAACGAATCTCATCGAAATCGAACTCATTTCGACGTTATCAGATTTTGGAAATTTTCAAAAAATGTTTTCGATTGAATAAATTCGCATTATTCAATGTTTTGTTTTGTTTTTCTGTATTTCTTTAACCGACATTTAACAAAACAACAGAAGATTTTCAAACAAAATCGGTTTCGAAATTATATGAATCATCGTTGGATTTGTTTGAGGATGTTGTTGTCAGTCGAACCATTGAATCGAGAGCATCACCGAGACTGGCAACGGTTTTTTCTAGAAAAATCGAAATAGATTTTCGATTGAATGAACTTGAAAAAGTCAATGTGTGTTCACCTGTTCGTTTCTGATTCTTTTTCATTTTTTTGAATTCTTTTTGTCGAACGAGATTCGATCGTTTTATTGATCGACGAACATCATCGTCTTGTTCTTTATCAGCTAAATCAGCAGCTTGTTGTTTCGATGCACGTTTACTCTTATCATTTGCTTGAACCATAAAACGAACCTTTGCGAGAAGGAAAACAAACTAAAAATTCGTAATTTCTTTGTATTCGAATACTTTTTTCGTTTCTTTGGCAGCTGGTTGTTGGTTTTCATTATCATCATCATCTTCTTCTTCCATTTCTTCAGCTGAACTACTTTCATCTTGCTCCTCGTCTTTATCTAAATCCATATCAGCTTGTGTTGGTCTCGATGCTGGAAGTGAGATGCCTGTCATTGGTGTATTTTGCAAATCTTTTAATTGCTCATCTTCGTTTTGCAATAAGCCATCGATATCAAAAGCTTCTTTCATTTGTGTAACAAGTTCAGTGCTGAGAATTTCACCAGTACGTTCGGGTGGCTCAGTAAAATAAGTCAATCGACCGTTTGTCCAATCGGAAAGAACTCGTTGAGCACCTTTTTTGATGTCAGGTATGCCACCTTTTTTCAAATTGCCCATTTTCAAGGCGATTTTCGAAAGAAATTCATTGGCATCTCGAAAATCACTTAGATTGTATTGAACCATCATCTAAACATCAACACAAATCAGCTATGCTTTTTTACAGGCCAATTAAATCGTTACTTACTTGTTCTTTACTACAACGATTGAGTAGTAATTCAACGGCAGGTACTGGATTATCGATTGTTTCCAACTGAAACGTATTGAAAATGAGAGATTTCGTTTGAACAGAAAGACAGGAGACATACTCGAACGCAATTACGAAGAACAAGACTAGCTGGATCTGTTTCTTTTGACATAACAATACCAGGACTATCGAATAGTTTGATTAATTTATCTATTTTAATCGTTTGCATTTGTCTATGAAAAAGCACGAAGAAATCTCAGTGATTTCGTTCAAACAAAATGCTGAATTTACTTTGTAATTCCAGGCATGGAACCAGTTTCACAAGCTTGACTTCGTTTAAGACTATTAATCACACTACTTTTTCCCACATTTGGAAATCCTTACAAAACAAATCAACTCATTGTCAATCGGGTTGCTCTCGAATTCTTACCAACAACTCCAACAGTGATACTTGTTTTGATATCATTCTTTCGACAATAATTCGAAAGAAGACTCATCAATGTCGATGCACCAATACATTTATTCGACGATTTAAGCAAATGTTCATCACAAGCTTTCAATGAGGCTTTGATATGACCCTAGAGAAAACGTCATCGAATCAATTTGTATATCCACATTTATTCTTATTCAACTAACTAATCGATCACGTTGATTTTGTGTTGACGCACGAAATGCAATCGTTGGGTATTCATTTCGCAAATATTTCAACCATTTATCGAGATTATCTCGCGGAATAAGATCTATTCAAAATCGATGATCAATGATCATTCTACTGGAATTCTCTCCTACCGATTTTATTGAGTAATAAAATCAATTTTTTATTTTTGCCCGTTTGAACAGCTTGTTCGACTTGTGGACATCGGCATCCGAGTGGATCTCGAGCATCGAGTACTTGAATGATGATATCGGATGCGTCGACTACTTTTTTAAATTCACGATAGAATGTTTTACGAGAGCGTTCGTCAGCTTCGCCAACTTCTGTTGGAATATGAACATTAACTTTCTGAATGAGAAACAAAAGATTAAAACGAAAACAAGATGAGAAAAATTCGTACTGATGAAGTATATTCTTCGTCGAAGACATTCTGTCGACGTTCGACATCGTTTACCAATGATTCCAAAGATTTAGGTCGTTCACTTTTTTGTTGTTGACGCGCTAGAGCACGTTGTTGTTTCTTCAATTGTCGTTCTTGTTCTAACTGAAAAATCGAACGATCGATGAGTTTCGCTGAAATTTGAAAATGACGAAGACAAACTTGTTGTTTAGCTACTTCAGCTTGTTGTAACAATTCGTCTTTGAATGGTGCTAATTTCGGAATTTTAATATCTTTGGATTTTTTTTCTACAGAAATCAAATGAGAACAACGAACTTTAAAGATAAAAATAATCGTACTTTTAAATTCCGGATGTTTTCGTGCTTCTTTACGCATTTTTTTGTTATGAGCACGAACTTTTTTAGCAATATTGTATCGATGAGCGCATGAGACTCGTTTACTTTTTTTTGCTAAACAAAAACAAATCAAGATTTGTTGGAAATCGAATTCGAATGTAGAACTTACTTATTTTAACCATGATGTCAACAACAAATAATCTGAAATCAAGAAAATAATTAGAAATAGAGAAAAAAAAATCATCGAAGTGAAGGAAAAAATCTTGTTTAGTACAGAATTCGTGTATGAAGCTATTAGAGAATAAAGCGAACCAATTGAATATTCGATGTTTTATAAAGACAATTTGTTAGTGACCTCTGTAGATTAAAAGTGTCTCGTATTAATAAGAAAATATCCTCTTAATATTATCATTTTTCATAGAAAGAAGTGCTGTTAGTCGACAACTCAGCTTCTATGGCAAAACCTTATTTGATGGTCAATTATCATGTATTTGGCGAAACATCAGCAAACAGTTATCGACTTATTTCGAATATTTATTTTCTATTTTATACAATGACAAGTACGAGTGAGTTCATTAACTATGTACTTTAGTTAAATATATTTTAATGTGTAATAAATATCACAGTATAATATTAAAAAGAAACGCGATAGAGATGAGAATTTAATTTGATTAATCTAAAAAATTCAAGAGATTTGCATCTTTCTTGATTTCTGTTGGATTAGATGTTTCATCATCTTGTTCATCATCATCATCATCGTTATCGATGAATTTTGGTTGAAACGATGCTAGATCAAGTTCAACTTCGATGGGGAATATATCAGCTTCTTTCATGGCTTCATTACAATCTCGATGATATTTTGCAAGAGCTGCAATGAAACGTTGCAATTGAAAGACAATACCTTGAACTAATAAAGAAAAGATTGGCATGAAACATGAAACAGAGAAAACAACAGACCATGTTTTTGATCTAAGAGTTCTAGTTTAACCATGACATCCGAACGCAATTTAGCGAAACGTTCACGTGCTAATTGTCGACATCGAAGAACTAATCTACGAAACGACAAATTTTTCAGTTCGAAACGAAACGAAAAGAAAAACGTTCAAAAACCGATATTCATAATTTCCAGTTTCAACACGATATAATATCTCTTGCATTGCATGATAATTCGATTCTTCATCATCCATTTCTTTGACTTTCAAACAATAAGACTGTTTGGTTTTTCAGAAAAAAAAAGAGAAATCTCATTTACAAAATCTTTGCTCATCATTCTGTGATATCTTACTAAATATTCAAATTTAGCATCTGCATATTTTTCAATTGTTAATCGTGTATCTGGAATCGCTTTGCTTAAATAAGTATTCAAATCTGCAATCATCTATAATTATAAATTCATCTATCGATTAATTCGATATGAAATCACTGGATTTTCCTTACGGGTTTAACAGTGTGCATGAGATCCGTTACAAAACGATTCGTTTGCCGATGAACTTCGCCGAATTTTGTAAATGCTAGTGATGCGTTTCTCTGCGGTTCACGAGCGCCGATATTCGCGAAAACATCACCGAAACTTCGATGAATACGACTCAAGTGCCATACACCTCGAAGTACATGACGACTATGCTGAATTAGACCTTTGTATAAACTTGATAGTCGTTCGAATTCTTCGAATTTTTTAATTAAATGATCTAAATCAAGAGAGAGAGAGACAATGTCAGTTAAATAATTTTGTTGTTTTAGTCATTACCATTGGTGAGAATAGCACGACTAAGACCTAAAGCATCGGCTGTTGCTGAACTCATTGATTCAACAATTCGATGTTTAACCTTTTTTAAAACTAAACAAAGAAAAATATGAAGAACATTCATTTATCAAAAGAAATTAGTTCCAAAAAAACCAACTGATATCTAATGTTTTGCCATCTTGTGCTTGAGCGTGAAGTTTATTATAATGAATTGTCACTTGACCCTAGAAAAGCAAGTTCAAATATTTGTTTCTGGATATTCGATTTGTGTTTTACTTCGCTGGCTTGAATAAGTTTCGCTACTTCAACTCTTGTTTTTCCTTTAACTAACAAACCATTAATACTAATAATTTCATCGCCTATTGAAATCAAATATCTTTGTCTTATTACAATCTTTCGAACAACAAAATCGATCTCAAACCGGCAGCAATCGATCCATCTTTGAATGCAGGCGTATCATCAAATACTTGAGCAAAATATACACAAGGACAATATGGCGCACCACCACCAATACTTACTCCAACTCTATTTGCACTGTCTTTCGTCAATGTACAAGTTCCAGATGTCAATTTCATACCACTAAAAAAATATTTTTATCAAATGAACAGAGAGAAACAACGAATTTACAGAGTATCTTCGACGACATCTTCGTAGTCCGACATAGTTTCGTTTGCAATACTCGATCGATATGTTCTGTTCTGCCTCAATAAATGTTAATCATCATCATCGTATAAAGTTGAGATTGATTGTTCGTGTATTGGATTGTACAAACCCGAGAAGATGTCACTAATTGACGAACTTAAGAACGAAGTCAAACGTGTTGTTATTCAGGATTTTGACTGTATATTTAAACTATAAATATCACATACACAAAAAAGGCACAAAAACTCCGTTCAAAAATCTATTTAAATAATGATCAAATCAAACAAAAACAATCATAAAGTTAATGACAAGCACTCAAATGATTTCGTTTTCGATGTATTGGCTGTGTTGGTGATGTTGAATTTCTCCTGTGAATTGTGTCATTATGACTATCTGACGATAATTTTGGATTAAGAAATGTATTCAAAAGTATAGCGAATGCTCGAGCTGGTAGAATACCTTTGATAAATGGCACTAAATAATAAAGACGAGGCACACAAACAAACTTTCGATTGATCTAATCAAGACAAAAGAAAAACAATTCGATAATCAAATTTGTCGAACAAAATTCAACTAACTAGAATTGCATGCATGATTTTTTTCGCTGCATAATCGAGTGTAAGCGGCGGAATAACAGGATGAAAACACGTTTTCGATAGTGATAATAAATGTGTTGGCAGATAATGTGATACAACGGACGTTGTATAGATACCCTCATAACCGCCAAGTGTTAATTCATGATCAACACTTTCCATAAGACCAACAAGACCGAATTTAGCCGTACAAATAGCGGAAAAATTACCTAAACCAAAGACAGCTGTTGCACCGAGAACGGTTATGATATGACCGTGATTTCGTTTCATCATCGATGGAAGAATTCGACGAATTAACTAGACAAGAAGCAAACAAACAACGATTAGTCGTCATGTTTTTCTTTGACAAACCCAAAATGCAGAAAAGAGATTTGTATTTAAACAACGTGAAAATTCTTGTTCAGATGTGTCTAACACTGAATTCGATGTACTCACTGCAGCTAAAAACAAATTCGTTTCTTTTTAACAAACATTTTCTTTGTTTCGAAAACGAAAACGAACTTGTATTGACTAAAATAGTTATATCACCCACTTCGGATTGTATTCTATTGACTAATAAATTGATTTCATCTTGATTTGCAATATCACATGCGTAGGAATACACACGTTGTTCTGTGTTCAATGCTGAGATTAATTCTACTGTTTGAGTATTGCCAATTTCAATAGTATCGCATAGTACAACAATAGCACCGCGTTTAGCAAATAGAATGGCCATTTGTTGACCTAGTCCTCGGCCAGAACCAGTTATAAGAACAATTTCATTGCGAATATTTTTCTCTGTCGTCGAAAATATGTAATGATTAATAGCATTAAATATAATATAAATGATTTCGATGGATATCATGAGATAATATTTAAATAGATTGATCAAGGAAAGCATTTTCTTGAAAATCTAAAATCAAGAAAAAGTTCAAAATCTACAAATTAATATGCCCTCATTGGACAAAGATCACTGTCACACCTCCTACGCTGTATTTTCTCACATTCTTTTTTATTAATCCAGGGGTTTATATAGAAGTTCAAAGACTAAATCGAGTTTATCATCGAGAAAAACAAAATAAATAAAATAAAAACATTAGATTACGATTGGTTGAAAGTACTCCATATCTTACGAATAACATTATCTATCTATCTATCGACAAACGCAGAGAGAAAAGAAAAAGAGATAGAAAGAAGAGAGAAGATGCACTACGCATGGCGACATTTGACCTGTGAATGATAAACTATTCTTTTTTTGTTGTGGATTATGATTTAATCGAGCTTATTTTAGTTTTTAAAAAACTACAAGCACAAGAAAAATCTCGTTTGCTGTAGTAAAAGTATGAGTCATCAATGTTTTCTCTCCTTTTTCATTCATCGTCGTGTTTTGCCGTGTGACAATGTATATATATGCTGTGAACAGAAATCAATAGACTCATACTTACTTTCCTCTGATTGTCTCAGCGATCATTAATGCTGAGCATCCAGGACGAGGTTTAGGCATTGCACAACGCTGAAAACTAAATCCTGCTTTCGTCTCATATCGGGACGAAGAGAGAGGCGAATTTGTTAGCAGCGTCTCTGCGTTCGCGCTCAGACCGTTCTTCTCTCTCTCTCTCGAAGAAAAAATACTATTTCGAACACAGCAGGATCTTTCTTTGATGAGATTTCATTGTCAATTTTCGTTTTTTTTGTTTGTACTTTGCAACATGACAACAACTGGACCAGTTGAGACTTCATTTCTTCCATATCTATTCAATATTCAATATCCCAATACGGTTATGTATAGTCTTCGAGAGCCATTTAAAGATATGTCAACAGTACAAATTCTACCTGATCCACAACAAGTATCACCTTCAAATGTCATGCCAACGGACTTAGATACAGAAGAAACAAACAAACGAAAGACTTCGGAACGAGTGCAAACTCGTCAAAAATCGAAACGAAGTGCTGGAGTTCAATGTTCGATTCTACTACCCGAAGTGCATCAAAATAAAAGCATACAGACTAAAATCGATCGACGAGCTAAACCTGTAAATTATGTATACGAAGATGAAATGTACGATGATATCGAGTATAATCCTCGTCCTCATCGACTTCGAAAACCAATGCCAGCTGAATATCAGCAGAAAGTCTACGAAATCTGGGATGTTGAATCGTCGCCACCAATGCATCGACGAAAACCACGAAGACCGAGAGTAGAATACCCATATAATGATGAATTCGAATCGGATTATGATGATGAACGATTTCAATATGCACGTCAACCGAGAAGACCGGTACGAAAAACGTATTTACCACCTAATGTACAAATGCTTTGCGTGAGAGATGAAGTGAAAAGAATTTCTCATTGAAAACAGATTTTATTTATTTATTAAATATACTTTCGCATGTCATCAATTTATTTAGTTTAAATATCATGTTAGCTTTTTTTTGACTCTTAATAAAACAAAGTCATATGCCATCTGATTTGTTCCGCGTTTTAATCACTTTTAACTCGGAGTCGAAAAGTGATCCAAAACGTGCACGATAAAAGAACACAAGTATTTTATTAGTCTTGCATAAATCAAAGAAAAAAGACTTTTTTTTTCAAGCATAACATGTGTACTGCTGTATACTTGTTATTAACTGACTTTTTCTTTTCGTTTTTTTTGAGGTTTATATGACCGTCATAATGACAAAGGTAAAAATGTACAAACATTGAATATCCTATGAACTTTATTCTGTAAGTTAACTTGATTAGCGTAGAAAAAAAGTTTTTAATCGAAAACGATTTTATGATTTATTATTTCTGTTTTACGACATTGTCAAACATAATCCTTGGATCATTAACTTCAGAGACAAACACAGAGAAAGAAGAAAAAAAGAGTTCGATTTTGATTTTATTCTCATTATATAAATATATATAACTATCATAAATAGGATTAGTATTTTATGAATCGGTTCAGCTTGTTATTGTTTCTTTCATTTTGGTTATTGTTGTTGTTGTTGTTGTTGTTGATTGGTTACTGAGCAAATCGAACAACTGAAAACAAAACGGATGTTTTATAAAAACAGACTATTATGAATATAAGTAACGTAAGTGATCGAATAGCTTGTAGGATAAAGAACAATGATTCGAACGGAAATGCCAACGAGAACATGTGGTTTTATAATTGATAGAGTAAACTTGCTGCCTCTTTTTATTTTCTCCGAATAAAAGCAGTTTTCATAACTCGGTATTATCGATTGAGCTCAGATTAAGTGTTTGAACTTGAGTAATACTTCGACTGTTGTTTTTTTCCTTCTTGTTGTGTCTTTGCAGATTGAGTATTAATTACAAACTAGATTGATTAAACAGTATGACGTTAGATCGTCTTTCTTTTCTGTCTCTATATTGTCAACAAGACTACTCCGTGAATGATGACAGACAGCACAGTCTTGCTCGTGCGTTAGACAATATATTGACTAGCATATACATTAGAAATTCGTTGATTTATTTAATTTCCTATATCGAAGTTGAAATCTGAGCATATTTATTAATTAATAATAATAATGTTTACGAGAGTGAATCGAATAGATCTTCGCTTGTTGAGTTATTTTTGTCATGAAATTGTTAATCAGTCTAAGGATGAAGTACTAATATTTATTAATCATTGCTTTCTCTGAAATTAATGTCGATTTCCTTGACGTAATCATCTTTTTTTTTGCTTGTTGCTTTCAAGTGATCTTAACATACATTCGATTGAACAACTAAGCAGTATTTGTCTGCAAATACAAATACGATCTATTTGTCTTTCTTTTTTTCTTCTTCGTCTTCATCTTCTTTATTTCTTTCTTTTTGCCTCATGGCGAAAAAGAACGTAATCATAGGCACAAAACGACCCTCAATCGCCTCGTCCATAGTGAATCTAATGTTTTGTTTTCTATTGAATTATGAGTTGTCTAACAGACAGATTTATTCATTCATTCATTTGTCCTATTGATATAGATGCCAATCTTGTCTTTTCTCTTATTGATTTTGTTCAAATCCTTCGGAATTTGTTTTATTTATCCATTTTTTTTCTCATCTTGATCATTATTAATAGTACAAAGAGAAAAAAAAGGAAAAGTCAGAGAATCTTTGCATCTAGACTTTCTTTATGTTGATTTAGTGAAAATAACGGTCGTATAGTTCCAAATATAGCACAAAATCAACACTCGCTTTTCACGATTTTTCTTCTTTTTTTTCCTTCTGTTTTCTGCAAAAAAATGTATTTGTATATATACGTGTATGTGTAGGTAAGTAAAGCGTCCGTCCGTTCGTTAACTTCCTTTTTCCGATAGAATAGGAAAAAAAAACTTTCTACAAACTTCTTGAACAACTCGTTTAGTCTCTCTTGAATTTTTCCTTCTGCTCGTCTTTTTCTTCGAGTTCTATTTAAGAATCAATCAATACATTGATTCACCTTTCATATAATTCGATCTTATCATATTGCTCGACCTTTGTCTCTCTCTTGATGGATGACATATTGAATATGTACAGACTCACATTCGACATGCATTTATTATGTGCTGTTCGATGCTAGAGGAAAGAAGGATCTTTGGACTATATGCGCACGCATATTCTCGTGTTTTTTCTATTGGTATGAATATCAAGGATGATGACGAGAAATTGTCGATATGTACAGGAAGACGCAGAGAGAGAGAGAGAAAAAAAAAAGAAAGAAAGAAAACAATATTTACCTTATCGATATCTCATTTTCATAGTCTGATGTTCTATTTCTCTCTCTATTTATAGATTTTATCGTAATGCCATCACTGTCTTTATCATCAATAAGTTTTTTCGATGGTAAGAACATTAACATATGTGTCGAGAGAGCTGTACATTTGAACTTGCGAAATGACTAGCAGATGTTCGACGTTTGGATTTCTTTCTTTTTTTTGTGTTTTTCTCGATTTATTTCTTTAAGTCTTAGTGCATTGGTACGAATATCAAATTGCTAAATACACACAGGATTGATCAAAATTCGATGATTGACTTAGTTTTAATGATGTCAGATGCGATGATTGATTTGGCTTATCAATAAGAGAACATCGTGTATACATAATGTCATCGAAATAGACAACGATGATGATGACGAAAGCTCGAATCCAATGAGTGAGATCAAATAAGACACTGATAAACTCATTCAAAGACCGAATATTGGTATTTCTCATCAATGTCAACGGCTTTCTGTCTTTTATCTGATTTTCTTGTTCTCTAAATATCGATCATGTAAACGAGCAACATATCTCATTTCAGGATCTGAGTAAGTGACAGAACGTGCAGATAAATAGATAATCTCGTATTTGCTAGTATTCGACTACAAAGGTTAATCGTTAATATGAAATTCGTTGTCCTCGTCTCGATAATGTCGTTTGACATTGTTTCTAATTTTTCTTTTGTCTTTGCATTCGACAATTGTTCTAACTAGATTTCATCATTGACTTGTCATTAGTTTTCTTTTTCTATTCGGTAATTATTCGGATTCTAATTGGATTTCAATAACAAAGTCATTCGAAACTCTTATGTATGTACTTTTAGTTCTTCTTCTGTCTCGACTAAAATAAAATATTTGATAAGAATGGGAAAAGATGTCTTTTTTTTCTTTTCTTGTCAAATGTCTTTGTTTGTTTATCGATTGATTTTAAAAATAGACTAATAAAATCTTAATCTTTGATATTATTCTTCGGAAACGATAAAACTACAGATTAAATTAACATCGTGTTATGTTTGTTCTTTTTTTTTCCAAGATCAAATCTAAATGAACGATCGATTCGTCTCTCTTCCGCTTCGTTCTTCTTTTTTTTTTGTTAAAAAAAAATAAATAAATAGAAATTAGATTATTTATTAATGTTAAGAAAAAAACGTCCGTTTCTTTTTCTTGAGGAAAAGAAAAATATTTTTTCAAAAAATACAAATCTTAAATCGATTGCAGGTAGACACCAGAGAGAGAGAGAGAATACAATTCTATTCTGTTACTCAAGGATAACCTCGATATCGTTGTTCTGAAGTTTATTTTTTAATCATAGAATCCCTATTCGATTTCTAGCAGATGTTCCTATGCTGTATGTCTGTCGAGGAACGATTTGATCGAGACTTCGATAATGTTTTTAAGTTAAAGCATCGATTGTCGTTAATCGACCGATGAAACCAATGGCACACAATCGATGATTATCGATTATTTGTCTACGACGATTGTCAACGCGTGTTGTTGATGTATCCAAAATAGACTAATCTAACGAAGCGCAAATCTTCGATGGAAAAAAATAAATCAAGAAGATATACAAAGAATTATTTTGTACGATTTTTACTCGGCTCTCGTTTTCTTCGTAGTCGTCGTCGTCGTCTTCTTTTTTCTCGTTTTTTTTTTCGTTTTCTTCCCTTTGCATCTATTTTTAAGTCTTCCTCCTGACCTTCTCGTTTTGTTTTCTTTCTCTCCCAATTTTCTTACTTCAATTTCGAAGTTTTTTAAAAGGTGTCTGTTAGTTTTGGTAAGCATACCTGTTTAGTGCCACTTAATGACGCTGTTAATCATGTGTCACTTTTTTCTTCTGAGTCGTTCAAATTACTGCTTGATTAGTCAAACATTTTCGTTTTTTCCTTCGAAAGTAAGTTTCGTTATGATCTAGATTTTTGTTCTTGTTATTATTTTATTAACTATTCAATGATAACAGAGAAGCGTCACGCTCCACCTGAAGATTTTCAATTAATATCAATCAATAGACGAGAACAGTACGAAGAAAGAAAATTTCCTCAGGTACTTTGCATAGTATGCATAGTTATGCTAATTAATCATATCATTAGTTTCGAAGACCTGATAAATAGAAAATTATTAATTAACTAGATTTTTCTTTTCTTTTCTTTTCTTTCTTTCGTTGTCGAATAGGCAAGATGATTGCATTCAGAGTGGCTTTTCCTGTCGAAAAATCAATGTGAGTTTTCATTTTTAAACTGATATTTTAGTCAGAGAAAAGAAAAAAAAAGTGAAGTGTATTTATTTAGAAAGCAAATTGACGGTGGCAGTAGTATGATCGATAATAAGATTGTATATATATATTTATGTGGTTGCGCCTTGAATAACAAAAAAAAGAAATAGAAGATCAACAAGAGACTATTAGTTATAAATATATATTTATTTGATAATCATTATTATATCGAGACTATTTTTTCCTTTTTGAACGAATTGACTTGGAGTTGATTATCTTTGTCGACCGAATTTCTAATTATTAACGTGACTTTTTCTTTTGAAAAGAAAAGAAATATGAAAATAACCAAATTTATTCATGAAAGTAAATATAATTTCTTTGATTCCGTTAGAAAAAGAAATAGAGAATCAAGCACATTCAGAATATATACATAGTAGATTTCGTTTGCATTCGATTTATTAATTTTCTTTGTAGACAACTTGATTAGAAAAAGAAATCTATCTGAATTTTTAGACACAACAAGAGATCATCTTTGAACAATAAACAATTATGATTATATCGGTATTCGGTATTCATTTAAATTTGAAACGATTTTTAACAGTCGTCTATCTATTGAGTATATATCTACTAATACAATCGACAATCTTGTTTGTTGATGCAAATTTATCGACGACTCGAAAACGTATTTATCCGTTGTCAAACAAAACACGAACAAGATTTCCAATGACGACAACTAAAACTCAATTAACATCAACAAAAATCTTAATTAAAATAGATAATGAAACAAACACAATGCATACATGTAATGTTGACATAATCGATGAAGATGTCTACTATTATTCCGTTGGTTATCGTGTATTTGCTGGCGCATTGACTGTTCCAATAACAATTTGTGCTATAGGTGGAAATATTCTTGTTATCTATGTTATTAAACGTTATCGTTCATTACGTATAACAGGAAATATTTTTCTAGCGTCTCTCGCTTTTGCCGATGTTGGCGTTAGTCTACTAGCAATGACATTCTATGGTCTACAATTACTTTATGGACGATGGCTTTTCGGAGCGGTAAGTTCTGTTTCATTACGATATGCTTATAACGTATATGTACATAAGTGAATCCGAAAAATGCTCGACAGTAATGAAACAGTCAATAAGAAATTTATTTTTACGTTTCGTTTTCTTCTCCGATTGAAAGAACTACAATTTCGTTTTAGTTTATGTGTCGTTTATGGTTTTCATGTGATGTTCTATTTTCAACAGCATCAATTATTCATTTAGCTTGTATTTCACTTGATCGTTATCTATCCATTGTACGACCATTCGAATACGAACGAGCTTCATCCGATCTTCGACGTTACATAATGATCTTTTTCTGTTGGTTTGTTTCTGCTCTTCTATCATTTATTCCGATCTTCACTGGTTTATATACGACACGTGAACAACGACATATTATCGATTGTTTAAATTATGTTAATGGTCGTTGTATATTTGCTGTTAATCAAGGATATGCAATCGTTTCGTCACTATTTTCCTTTTGGGTACCTGGTGCTATTATGATTATCATGTATGTCATGTTAATACGAATAGCTGATAAAAAAGAACGTGAAGCATATCAAATCATGGGTGGTGTTGAAAAACGTCGACGTGCATCTCAACAACAACAACCGATGAATACACGTCGACAATCGAGTGATGAACAATCGAACAACGAAATACAACGACCGACAACGGCTACGACTTTGGCAAAATTACCGCCGAGCAACGGACATACGAATAAACTTCGTCGACAAGGCAAACATGATAGTCTCGATGCGGAAATGAATCGACAACCGTCTGTTGATATACCGTCGAATTTACTCGATCCACGAAATAGTCAAATGAAACATTTGAGACGAGAACGACGTGCCGTGAAAACACTTGGCTCGATTATGTTAGCATTTATTATCTGTTGGCTTCCATTTTTTGTTCGTTATACCGCATGCGAACCGAATCGATGCAATGGACCCATCGCTCCATTGATAGCAGATATCGTCTTTTGGGTGGGGTATTTTAATTCGATGATCAATCCGTAAGACAAATCGTCAATGTTTTTGCACAAAAACAAAACTTTTGTTTGTTTGTTTTTTTCGTTAGATTTTTATACGCTTTTCATAATCGAGATTTTCGTTTGGCTTTTAAAAAGACACTTGGTCGATGTTGTATTTGCTGTCGACAACGTCGGAAGAGTACGGGCAGTGCAGCTGGTCTACCACCGTCGACGCCCAATGTCGATTCTCGACGAGGCAGTACGAATTTAAAACGCTTGAAAACTAATAAACTTCTTCGATCCATTGCGAGTATTCACGATCGACAAAAATCAACTTCAAATATTTTCAGTCATGGTAATACGACATTAGATGCATCAAATGGAAATCTAACTAGTGGAGGTTATTCATTGTCATCGAAACGTAATTCATGCCTTTAATTCAAACAAACCTATGCCTTTATTTATTCTCTTCTTTCGTTTTTTTCTTTTCGCATCTATTTTTTTAGTTTTTATGTATGTGATGAGTGTAGTTATATATGATATATACGTATATTAAAAATAGAAGCTTACTGTGATTTTTCTTCTCGTTTTCTTTTCGAGTGTATTTTTTTTCTCTTTTTCTCGTTTTTTTTATGCGGAATTTCATATTGATTTGATTCTTTGTATTAATTGAGCGTATGAAGTTATGTCGAATGTGCTTCATCGCTAATCCGGTGAAACGATAATCGAGTCTTTTTGTTTGTTTTCTCTCTTTCTGTTATGATGAAGCGAGTAATAATAAAAAAATAACGACGAATGAATGTATCAACATAATAAAGACAAAAGAATTTTCTTTGGTTGAATCTCCTATTTCTATTCAGACACACATTCTTGTTTGTATTCGAAATGGAAAATAGCGACCTCATATAATAAGAAAAAAAAACACGCAAGTCTCTAGGAAAAACTGTCTTTGGTGAAGTTGTAAACCAATCGTAGAATATTATCATGGTCTTGTTTTATTCATTTTCTCTTCGACGTTGATTTTACTGCCATTTTTGTAATCTAAGTTTACCTCGATATTTATTTTTTGTTCTCACCAACGAAAGAGTCAAATAATCAATTTTAGATTCAATTTTGTACATCGAAAAAAGGACGAATTCAATTTGAATCTCAAATGCCAATCATCTTTAGAAACTAAAAGCCAAACAAGAAAGAAATTAGGAGAGTTTCGATTTATTTATTCTCGAAAAAACTATTCAACTGATTCTAATTATGACAACAAACAAGCAAACGACTACTCAAAATCATACCAACGGATTTCATTCCGGTGATTTCAAGCATCTTAATGAATGGCTTTCATCATTTCACGTAGGTTTATTTCTGTTGCTTTTTTTTTTTACATCAAGTCATGTTCACATACATTTTGAGATCATTGATTGTCTTCTTCGTTTATTACATTTCAATACATAGGTGAGACGCTAATGAGACTAATATTTCCAAATTATCAAATACTCTTTTGTCCACCGCTCACGAATAGCATTGCGTGTTAATAGTTTTAAAAAAAAAGAAGAAGAAGAAGGACGTTGTCTATGGGTGTGTGTGATTTATAATCTTTCTCAATGTTCTACTTCTGACAGCAATTCATCGAAGAAACGCAAAAAGGGAAAGCATCCGTCTTCATTTTGATTCGACGTGCAGTTTTTTTTTGTTCGTCGGTGTATTTATTATGAAAAACGAGTGTTCGACGAAGGTTAAGGTGAGAGATGATCTTTTCACTTGTATTGTTTGTTTGACAATGTAAATCTTTTCTCTTCTTCTACTTAATCTTACACTCTTTCTTTCCCGTTTTTTTTCTTCTTTTTGTTATTTCCGTGCGAAAAAGAAAATTTTTTTCCTCCTTTGTTCAAATATTGAAGGTTCACAGTAGGTGATGAGCCGTGTAATTCCGACAAGCGGCGTTTGAACATCATTTTTGAGGTTGACTGCATATTTTAACTTCTATCTTTGCATGAACAATTCAAATTAATTATGAAAGAATTGTTCACATTCGCGTCATCTTTTCGGTTGCTTTCATTTATTCATTTATTAATTCATTCATTCATTCAAGTTTAAACTAGAAGAAGATGAAGATTAGCGAGAAAAGAAAGAAGACGACAACGTCATCGACTGTCAATAGATTAAAACTTCAACGAAGAAGATATGTTAAGCAAGGCGACAAAGATTATGCTCTCGCGCGAGCACACATACTGTTTCTGACAGGTGATACTCAGACAGAGAAGAAGAAAAAGAAGAATTTCTGCGCTCGACTAGCTTCACTTTTTCCTTCGTCTTATCGTTTATTTGAGTATGTCGATGTTTGAATGAAGAGAAAAAACACATCGGAAGTCGAAAAAGAAGAAAGAAAGGAAAGGAAAATATCTAAAAAGCACTTTTTTATTATAGGATAAGAAAAAATCGTCAGCTGGGAACAATAATCCAAAAGTTAATGCTGAACTACATTCTGCTATTACCAAAGAGCCTTCAGAAGTATGTAACATAATCATCAGACATTATATATATAATAATGACATATCTCTTATTCTTTTAGTACATATCATCAATCTGTGATCATCTTTTTACACTCCATCATGATGTTGAACAACGGCCATTTGTTCTTCAGTTCCTTCCGTCTTTTGTCACAATTTACTATGATGTTCTTTACCATCATCATCTCGAGTCAATTGATCCTGCAGCAAAGGTAAAATGAGCTCGAGTGCTATGATACTTGTTCATTATCTTTGTCTTATTCGGTTAATGACTGGTTAGCATTAGATAGATTCCTTTCTATCATCATTTCGAATAAACTAAGACGAAGAAGAACAGGAAACCTTTTACACAAATTAAGAGAGCAGAGAAACAGATAGAGATCGTGTGCAAGTGCATGCTCGAAGTCTTTCAAGTAGACAGACAAAGTCTTCAAGATGATTTTTTCTTTCTTTCTTTTCTTTTCTTTTTTTTTCTATCATAACAAGACATTCTCAGACGACAGCACGGATCTATGCTAGAATTTCCGATCTTTAAATCTAATTTGAAAAGAGAAGAAGAAGAAACAAAGAAATGTTGTTATAGCGATAATAAATTATCGAACAGCAAACTGTAAAGAATTACAAAGATTCATCGTGTGTTGATAATACATTTTTATTAAGAAGAACAAAAAGAAAGAATCTTCATCGTCGTCGTCGTCGTCTTTTTTTCTTCATTAAGAGAACAATAAGGTCAAAGCAGGATATAGAATCCAATTTAAAACATGTCAAACAAAGCTAATTTCACCTTTTACTTTTTTTCTGATGAACACACACACACATAGGCTAAATTTATAATGCGACTCTTTGCCTGGAGTCGACATTCACAGTATTATCATTATCATCACTCCTATTGTCGTTTCTTTCTTCTCCTTCTTCTTCTTCTGCTTCTTTTTTTGACAGCATCCTAGCGTGAATAATCAGACTACTATAGTAAAGATGAGCGGCTTTCTTTTCTTTTCTTCTTCTTCTTCTTCTTTTTTTCTATCTCCTTTTTCTCTAGTTTTTTTTCTTCTTCTCTCTTACCGCTTGATTATCATTTTATTAAAAAAAAACGAGAGAGAAAGAGAGTGAGCACATCCTTTTAGCTTCATTCCTTTTCTTCACCATTCGATGTCTTCTACTCTTTGCTTATAGGATGTTTGTTCAACAATTGATACATTCTTCGTCAGTCTTTACAATCTTGTAAGTATAATCATCTTTACTTACTACACATCTCGACTTTGTCTAAACGGTAGTTAGCTATTGATAACAGTTGTCATCCACAAATCTGTATCAGTAGCTCTACTACTGAATAGTCAATTCAAGTCACTAACACCGATTTAATTAATTCAACTAATTCAATCATAACAAAACTATCATAAATCTTAATTCAATTATTAAATTGTTGTTCTTTTTTTGAAATAGAGTGTGACAGATGATGGACATAATGAAAAAACTCAAGAATTTCGTAAGTTGAGATTGAAATCAAACAAAAAATACGATGATTATTTTGAATCAATGTTCATTAGGCATTCCAAATCTTACTATGCCATCGATATATCATACGCCAAATCCTGTAAGTTTATTTGGTTCATTTTGACTACGGATAAATGAATCGATTTTTATTTATAATAATTAACTGATAATTTATTTTTTCAGCAAAGGATAAAGAAAGAAAAAGTCAATTAGCAATAGAACTTTCTGCGAATGTCATTTTCAAAAAGAGAAAATTAAAAAAAAAACAAGAAGTTAATGCCTTGAAGAAAAAAAGATTTCTAAATTTAATTAAAAGAAACAAGAAACGAAATGAAATGAAGTCAGCTGCAGTTTTGACAACAAAAATTTTAAAAAAGAAAAAAAAAACAGAAAGAAGAAGAACAATAATGAATTCAATCTATATCGATTTCATATTTGTCAATGAAGAAGAAGAAAAAAACACGTTAATTGATTTAATTTCCTACGAACAAAAAAAAGTCTGTTGATTTTCAATGAGAAAAAAAAAGCAAAAAAGGAAAGTCGAAATAAACCATGATGATACATGAGATTAAAAAAGAACTTATTTGACGACAACAGAAAGAAAAAGCAATTTGTTGAATTATCTCTAATAGGCATTTTCATATAACCGATGGCGAATATTAGTTTGAATTTAAGAAGATTTCTTTTGATTTAATCATAACATGACAGAAATGATACCTTCGAGTTGAAATATAGAATTAAGAAAGAACAAACTGTTACATCTATATGTATGTCATTTAGGATCACTATGCGCCAACACCTTTAACACAACATGCCATTTCGAAACATGATACAAAATGTGAAATTATTCGTTTGCCATCATTTACGCCGTTTGATTCTATTAATGGAATCTCCAGGTAAATGACAACAATCAGACATCTATAGATTCGTCATCAGATTCATTGTTTTTCAGCAATACAAAACTGATGATTAATCAGCGGGGGTTTGTTTCCAAAAGGAACAAAAAAAGGGAATATCTTAATTCAGCTTGAAAGTTTGACTAATTTGACAGACTAAATTTTTTTCTTCTGCCATTCTAAAAAGAACATTCCTCATGACTAATCAATTTCGAATGAATTTCAAAGAATTGTTGGTCTAATCTTTATTTATCTTCTATAGAGAACCGATCCTCTGGTTTCTTTTTATACAATATGGTGCTTATGTCTCATCAATGGACAAATATTCTCGACAATCCTATCTACAAATGTCTAAAAAGTAAATACATTCATTCGTTTTTTTTTGTCTATTTCATTTGAATTTTTACCAAACAAAAGGCTACTTGGTCAAGGTTTTCCATTTAACAGCAGTGATGGATCTTCATACGCAATTAAAACAAAATCAGATTTGCCACCCACAGGTCGTCGGATATATCTTTCCAATCGCATTATGTCAGAGATTTTAAGTACATTATACTATTTTCAGTAAGTCAAATTGAAAACAAACTTAGCAATGGAATTTTTCTTTCTTTAAGTTCGAATTCATCCGATAACGAAGCGAATGAGTGTATGTGCCTACTGAAAAAACGCGCAGAATATGAAATGTATGCTGATATTATCTTGGTAAGTTCGAATTTGTATTCTTGTCATTGATGTTTGCTTTTTGCTGTGTTCTTTCTTCTAGATGACAGAATCATTTGGATATTTGCATGAATTCGAAAGTCAACGACCAGCCAAACAAGATACCTTAGGCATTGAAATCGAATCAGCGCCAACACTCGATATTATCAAACAAAAACGATCGGCAGCCACTGCACGTTCGATTAAAGTTCGTCAACGTGGAAGCGAATCTGCAGAAAATCCAGGTAAATCCGATCTTTTGTCTTTCAAAATTTAAATTTCATTTCGTTTTCAAAAGACTCTTCAGTTCTTATGGATACTCTCAACGGTTCATCAACATCATCATCATCGGCAACACCAAAAGCTCAATCAAATTCGGACGAACTCGATGAAAATTCGAACATATCCATCTCGCCATCGATCGATCAGGCTCGAACGAATATTTCGTCATCAATCGGACCAATTATCTCAACACCATCGCCATCAGGATCGCCTCGTGTTCGAAAACCGACGTCGTCTTTAGAATCACCGAAACACTATTTTCAAGACATTCAAAAACAGAATAAATCACCACAAATACAAACGAGAAGAGTTCACGAAGACAATCAAGAATCAATAACAATTGTCTCCGTACCGCGCAAACCAACGATTCGACAAATCGATCAAAAGGATCTTTTTGTTACGATTAAATCAACGAATGGCAAACGAGATGAAACTGGATCAACGATTGAAGAAACATATCTTTAGAGAGAAAAAAACACCATTCTTCTTCTTCTTTTTTTTTGGATTGAGGATTTCATTTTTTTTGTATTCATCTTTCTTTTGATTTTTAATAAGTGAAAAAAAGGGAGTAACGAATAAATAAATATTTGTGTGGACTATTTTGTTGTTTTTTTTTCTTTTTAAATGATTATTCAAGAATGAACCAGTCACTTTCAGTATGAAATCGATTGTTTGACTGATGAAAATGATTTTTGTAGATGATGTTAATCAATCTTGTTCTCAAACGAACTTATCGTCCACCACCGAATACAATTCAATGGAATAAAATGATTAAAAATCATCAAGCCAACGGCAACTATCAACAGGCATTGAAATTATTTCAAGTTGGCATTGACAAACAAACATTTCAGCCCGATTCGGTGACTTATCTAACTGTGATTGACATATGTAAACAATCGAAAGCTTTGCCAACATTACGAACAATTCATCAGCTGATTGACTCATCGAAAACTCGTCCCAATCATGAAGATGTTTCGAAAAATGCTCGTATTCGATCGTTACTTATGGATGCCTATGTCAAATGTCAAGATATCGAAAATGCTTATCGAGTCTTTCAATCGATGAACGAACGAAATCTAATCGATTATTGCGGTTTAATTACTGGTTTTAATCAACAAAAACAATACGAAAAAACATTTGAACTTTACCGACAAATACCATCGACGATTAAATATTCGTCTCCAATTCTTTCCACACTTGTCCTACAAGCATGCACTGAACTCGAACGATACAACGACGGCCTTGAAATTCATCGGCATAGTCAAAAATTTCTTCCTCAAGATAAAATGCTACTCAATGAAATTTTTAATTTCTACCTCAAATTTCATCAAGAAAAACCAGCTCTCGATCTATTCGATAAATATTCGAAGCATCAAACGATTGTTGATTATAGTTTATTTATGAAATACTACAATCGAACATTTCAACCGGAGAAAACAATCGATCTCTACTATCGATTAAAAACTCAAACTAAACTTCGGATCGATCATATTATTTACGTTCTAGTTTTACAAGCGGTTGCCAATGCTTGTTGTTTGCATACGAGTAGACGAATTCAAGATGATATTAGAAAATTTGGAATGAACTTAGATATTCAAAATGCATTGATCAACATGTACGGTAATGCGATAAAGATTATTTCTGTCAGATTAATTTGCAGGAAAGACTTGAGCAGGCTTTTGTTTTTATAGTGAATTTAAATATTTTCAATAAGAAAATTAGTTTAATTTGTTTTTCTTTTTTGTTCTTCTTCGTAGGAAAGCTCGGTGACCTTGATCAAGCAGAAAAAGTGTTTTCATCAATGACAAAACATAATATTGTTTCGTATAATATTCTTCTCAATCTCTACGGTCTTTATCGGCAACCGGATAGAGCTTTGAAATATTTCAATCAAATGAGTCAACAAGGTCATCGAGCTGATCAGAAAACTTATTTTCTCTTACTTCATACTCTCAGTCAAACATCAAGCAAAATCAACGATGTTAAACGTATATTTTCATCGATTGAACAGACTCAACGTGGTCCTTTACTAATCACAGCTATGATTGCTACATTAGCTCGTGCTGATTTATATGACGAAGTCAATCAGTTATTGAATACATTGCCTAAAGAAGATATTTTCTACTATGCAATCAAAACGAATAGTAATGAGGAATTTTTTAAGAAATTTAATTATTCCAAGACAATTACACGCGAACAACTAGCGTTGTATGATTTATTAATGAGTAATTTATATAGTTATGCAGGTGTGCCAGATAATTGGACAACGATTAGTGAATTTTTCAATAAAAATTCAATGTTAACAAAAATTCTGTCGAGATCTTGGTTTGAAAAACCCTCAGGACAGATTGAATATTTTCAAAGTGCAAATTTAAATTTGTCGTCTTGTTCACACAGTGAAAAAGTTGCAATTGAAAAAGCAATCGACGAACAGAAAGAATCATCGTTGCCCTTTCTCATTGGCAAAAATCATCGTGCATGTGTCGACTGTCATTCTTACTTCAAACAGCTTTCTTCTCGTTCTGAAAAAAAAATAATTTTACGTGATTCAACATGCTTTCATGCGTTCTCAAGTGGCCGATGTATTTATGATGACTCCCTTTAGAATATCACCTTTTTTTCCTTTTTTTTTGTTTTGTTTTTTTTCGGTTGATTGATCAAACAACAAAAAAATACGGATAACGACATTTTCGTAGTTTTTTTTAGATTGAGTTCGATTGGAGAACATGCAGCCGGCAACTAAAACTTCGAGTCAACCACGTAGTCCTACGGAATTAGTCGCAACAAATCTGCCGGCATACAAATGCGGTTGGCTTTACAAACGTGGTGAACATATTAAAACCTGGCGTCCTCGATATTTCGTTTTACTTTACGATGGTCTTTTGTACGGTTATCGTCGATCGCCAGCACCGACTGATAGTCAACCCGAAGAACCGTTGAATAAATTTCAAGTTATCGACTGCACAATTATTCGACAAGATAAAATCAAACAAAACGCGTTTGTCATACATTTTAATCAAGTCAAAATCGATCGTTTATTCGCAGCGAGTAGTCAACAAGATCGGTATACATCATACTTCCTTGAAAAATCAATAAAATTCTGCGTTTTTCTTCTTTAAAAGTGAGGAATGGATAACAGCTTTAGAAATTATCAATCGACAAACAACACCCCATTTACAACATCAATTACCCAGTACGAAAATGGCGACGAACGATGAAATGGAAAGCACAGAAAGCGAATATCCAGCGATGAATGACGTGTTTACACGACGACCAGTAAGAAAATTAAGGAGAATAAAAGCACAAATTCGAAATAATCTTTGTCTAGCAAATCAATGATTTCGAATATTTGAAAATTCTCGGCCGAGGAACATTTGGTAAAGTTGTACTTTGCCGTGAACGTACAACACAACGGATATTTGCAATGAAAATGCTACGAAAAAGTTTGGTTATCAGTAATGTAAACAATCAATTCATTTTTGTTGTTCGTCTCACTTGTTTTTGTTTACTTCAGAATGAAGTTGTACATACTATGGGCGAAAAAGAAATCCTTCGTCGTATTCGACATCCATTCATAACTGTATTTGCACTAGATTTTTGTGAATAGTTTGATATTGTTTTTGTCTACGTAGAATTTAATCTGTGCATTCACAACAAATGATCGTCTGTGTCTTGTTATGGAATGTGTCAATGGCGGTGAATTATTCTTTCATTTAAATCAAGAAAAACGTTTTTCCGAAGATCGTACAAGATTTTATATTTCGGAAATCTGCTGTGTCATCGGTTATCTTCATTCGCGACAGGTTATCTATCGTGATATTAAAGTAAATTCCAACGCAAAACTCGTGTTCTTTCGAGAGAAAAAAAAAACATTTTTCATTTAGCTGGAAAATATTCTTCTCGATCGTTTTGGACATATTAAACTAGTCGATTTCGGTCTATGTAAAATCAACGTACCGTTCGGTCAAACGACGGCGACGTTTTGCGGCACACCGCAGTATATCGCTCCTGAGGTATCTGGATTTTCGATTTTTAGGAAAAAACAAACGAAAACATTTGAATAGATCCTTCGAATGAGTTCGTATACGAATGCAATCGATTGGTGGGGCATCGGTGTCGTTATGTACGAGTGTCTCGTCGGCCGTTTACCATTTGCTGATAGTAAAAGTCAAGATGGCCTCTTTCAAAAGATTCTTAATCACGAACCGAATTATCCACCGAGTGTTTCACCAGTAGCGTCGGATTTAATTAAGAAATTTTTGAAAAAAGAACCAACAGAACGGTAGGACGAATCGAATTCGTTCAGTTATGTTAACATGAACGTGAATACATCTTTGTAGGATCGGATCTGGTGTTGAAGATGTTCGGGAAGTTGAACGACATCAATTTTTTGCGAATATACCGTTTAAATTATACGAAGAGAAAAAAGTTTGACAGACAAAAAAAACAAGACTTTTCTTTTTTTGATACGATCAACGGAATTTAGATCCCACCGCCATTTCGACCTGAACTCGATTCAGACACAGACACACGATATTTCGATACAGAATTTACTAACGAACCTGTTTGTATCACACCACCTGGTATGAATACCAATTCAACATCGACTTTTTTTAATAATTGAATATATTATTTCTTTTTCCAGGCAGCACTGAATCAATCAATGCTCTTGGCATGTCCGATGATGCTTTCGAACGGTAGACTTTATTATTATTTTTATTTTTTTTTATTAATATCTCTTCAGCTTCACATATGTCGGCAATGATCGTTTGAGTCATATTGCCTCGCAATCAGTCCTATCAATGACATCATCAAATGCTCGTTCGCAATCGAATATCTATCTCGATGATCCTGATTATTATTATTCTCAACAAAATGCTCACAATCTAGCTCCTCAATATTCAGCTTCAACAATGAATATGTCATCAATGGGCACCGATTCATCGGCACCTGGCATACTTAAAAGTGCGACGAGCATGCAACAGCTTAAAGGTCCAGTCATGCAAATGAATCCACAACAAAATATGCCGATGAATCACGATCATCCTCAACAACAATCCGTACAATCGATTCCGGAAATCTACGAACAACAATTAATGAATGAACGTCTCATGTGTATTCAACAGATGATGGCTAGTGGACAAAATTTTGCGTCAATGTTTAATGATGATCCACATTTTGCTCAACAAATCATGGCTTATATGGCATCGGCTCCACAACAAGACGATATGATGGACCAATAGATTATTGATTCGGTGTTTGTGCGTGTATGTCAGATTGTCCGTTTTATCGAGAAAGTTCAGACAACTAACCGGATTGATATATACGTATATACTTTCGTTTTTTTTTTGTGTCCTTTGTCCACTTTGAATATCTCAGCTTATTATTCTTCTAAATGTGCATCGTGTTTCTTTGGTGTTTATAACGTACTTGTCAGTGAATGAAAACTTTCATCCAGAATTCTAAAAAAAAACAATTCTTTTCTCTTCTTTTCTGTTACTATTAACAAATTCTCTTGATAATATATAAATATTTTCATTTCAAATATCAGAAAGAAAAAACAAGCAAAATCAATCGTTATTTCTTTGATGCAATTCGATGTGGAGGTATTGGATCCGTATCACTCAGCTGATCTCCTACAAAAATGAAAAAAGTTCGTTTTTCTTTCAAAAGCATAAATGTGAATGATTACCATCGAGTGGTAAGAAGGATTTGATCCAGAATGCATTGAGAAGATGATCGATTTTCGGTCGACCTGAATTCGGATGTACGAGAACGGTTAGATTGCCATGATACATCGAAATAAATGATACAGCTTCAGTGAATTGCTCGAGCGGTAGATAGATGCCCCAGGAACCGATTGGATGAGGTCTAAATTTCGAAAAAAAAGGAACTCGATTTTTTTAAACAAAATCTTTGAAACGATACCCAATGGGCTCAGTATTGAATTCCCAATGGCAAATATTCGGACACCATGTGCCACAATCATCGTTGCATTCAGTAACACTAAATCGATCGAGAAATCGATTTCGTAGTTGATTAGCTTCATTCGTTTGATTTTCATTATTTTGCAAGAAATAAACATGAATGTGATATGAATAATATGTTAAATTATCGAAATGAATATCTCGATCTTGTTCATCGAAATGAATACCGCCCGATTGAAATTGTACTTCGATTTTATCATCTGGTCGAATGACGTGACCAGTGACGAATAAATTCAACGAGACGAAGAAAATTCCGACGGCAAATAATAAATATTTCAATGACATATTGTTGCAGTTGTTTGTGTACGATAGATCTGAAAGATTGATGTCGATTGTCGGATTATTTATACGCAAGAACAGATGTTAAAAAGAAAAAAAAATGTATACTCATGATGATATCATCTATTTAGAGATAGATAAGAATGACGAACAAAGATTGTTCGATAGAATCGTGACAAATCATTAGTTTATTTTCGAAAAATCGAAATCGAATTTTTGACAATTAAAACGTCGCTTCAAAATTCTCGTTATTAACAACAGTTGGAGTTGGAGTCACTGGATTAACTTCATCATTCCATGAATCATCATCATCATCTCTTTCGTCTTCATTTTCACTATCTGATCTCGTTATATCGAAATCATTTGTTCCACGAAATAGTTCTCGAAAGCCACTTTGATGAGCTCGATTCATAACCACATCCGATGTATCATCTCGTTTCTTACAGATTATACAGCCCATTTATTACGTCGTTTGTTTTTTTTTTCATTTTGTTGTCTCAGGTTTTTCAAAAAAGATAACAAGTGTGTATTCGTCATCAATCTAAAGTCTAGAATAACCAAATTTAGTTGCAATGAATCATCTTTTTTTGTGTTCGATTCGATTTCCTAAAATGGCTATCATGAGGAATATAAAAACGAAACTATCCGCGCTTATTGTTCAACGATGAACATGTGCTGTCATCTAACGTTCGATGAAAATCGAACCATTTCGTTCGAAACAAAAGTTAGTAATGCTTTTAATCGAAGAAATTATTTATTTATTTACTAAGAATTTCTTTGATTTTCAATGACCCTGAATTGTCGCTAATGTCTTGACGTTTCTAAGCCAATAATTGAACATAAATTCAAGTTCTTTCTTTTCTTTTTCAAGTATTTGTCTCGTCCTTCTTCTTCTTCTTCTTTCCTGCACCGTACTTTTCTCACGGTCAGTCTGTGAAAATACGATCGTCGGTTACGTCCTCATACGAAAATCACTAATTAAAATCGTAATTTTGTCTTATTTTCAGATAGATTCAGTCAGATTTCCCGACATCGAATCACCACTATCATGAATCACTATCCAGCTTTTCTTCGACCTTATCACAACAAATCATCGACATCGAACAATGAAAACGACGAGAATACATCGATAAAAAGTCTCTTTTTCAAACATCTATCCAAAGCTCAACAATCGAAAAGCACGACACGTGGTATTCTTGGCGATGTTGGCAATAATACATCATTAGCAAATAAAACGATTTTGACGAAACAAAAAACAACAATTGTCGAAACAAAATCGACGACCGTTAGTGTTCAACCAGCAGCAATACAAATCATCCCAACGATTGTCGAAAAAATCGAAGAAATCAGCTTAAATGATAAACAACAAGAAGAAGAAAAAGAAACAATCGAGCCGCCCATTGCTCAACTGACACAAGTTCCGCCTGAATTCGATTGTGATAGTGGTGATTCACATAATATCACGACAGCCTCGGAATACGTCGTTGATATTTGCAAATATTGGCGCGAACTCGAACAACAAACACCGATTCGACCGAATTTTCTTCTCAATCGAACCGAAGGCACAGCCTCAGCTCAAAATCGAGCCGTGCTCATCGATTGGCTCTATCAAGTTCACGATCGTTTCAAGTTGCTCTCCGATACATTTCACATGACAATTCAAATCATCGATCGTTATTTACAATCAGTCGATGTGTCCAAACACGAACTTCAACTTATCGGATCGACAGCTCTGCTAATCGCGTGTAAATACGAAGAAATGACAATTCCAGGCATGAATGACTTTGTCTACGTTTCGGACAATGCGTATTCGAAAGAAGATATGAAAGAAATGGAACGACGAATATTCTCCACGCTCTCCTACGATCTTGGCCGTCCGTTGTCAATTAATTTCCTTCGTCGATATTCGAAAATCGTCCAAGCAACCGACATCGAACATACGCTGGGCAAATATCTTCTCGATTTAACATTTACCGATCATTCATCATCGCACTTCAATCCGTCGTATACAGCTGCTTGTGCGTCGTTTCTTTCGCGATATTTATTCGCGTATAAACGCGTTACTTCATCGACATCGATCGCGTTGTTAATTGAAACTCTTTGGCCGAATCAATTCATGAATTACCATACGGGTTATACGTACGAACAAATTCGGTCAGGTATCGAGCAATTAGCACAGCTATTAGTTGCACAAGATACGAGCAAATTACGTAGTGTTCAAAAGAAATTCTCGCAAAGTAATCTGTTTTCAATTGCTCAACATAGTTGCTGTAAGAGTGCTTACGTTCAACTTGCACTTTCACGTCTTGCTAAATAAAGTTTTTATTCAGTTAGATTATCTATATGTATATTCGCTCTTCAATGTCAGATCTTGTCTCTTTCTTTTTCTCTTTTTCGTTATTTGTTATGTTCTTATATTGTTATCTTTTGTTCTTCTGAAATTCTCAATATTCTATTGATCAGATCTTTATGCTGTACATTTCTTTTTTTCTATATTATTGCGAAAAAAACAAACAAACAAAACTTGTATTAGATTAGTCTTTAAACTAAAACAACTTATACTCTGTGTGTGCGTGTGTGTATTGAAAGTTAAGGTTCGTTGTCAGGATTTGTATGCGTGCGTGTATGTTCATGATCAGCACAGATGTGTATGTCAGATATGTGAATAATAATAAAACAAAAAAAAATGAATGACAATTTACACAATAGTTTTTTTCTTTGGATAAGAGAGTGTAAATTGTTCTGTATTTTTTGTTCTCTAGTTGCTATGAATGATTCATGTGATTCGGTTTATTTTTTTCATTTTTTCTGCTTTTTTTCTAGATAAATGGCAGGCGTTAAACTCGATCTGAATTTAAATAATGAGGGCGAAACCGATGAAACATTTGCTTCACATCATAGTACCGATCCTGAAACGGAACAATTCGATCAAACAATCGGTCTTATCGAAGATTTAATTATGGACGAAGAATTTCGTTCGATTCAACAGAATTTTTTAACAAAATACGCACATGAATTCGATCCGGAGTTAGATGAAAATAAATTAATTTACACCGATATACATAGAGAATATTTGACTATCATCGAAGATTTTGTTTTAAATAAAATCAAACGAACACAACCGAATTTCAATTTAGATGTTTTTATGAAGCAATTAGAATCTCGACAAGATGAATTAGAAGGCGAAATCTTCGAATTTCTTCTTACATTCACCGATTTTCTTGCATTTAAAGAATGGATGCTTGATCATCGTCGTTCATCGACATTACCTGTTCTCGATATTAATTCGTGTTTACAATCAATTAGTTTGCAAAGTGCTCGTGGAAATAATCCAACGCCATTACTTGATCAAGTTAAACTTGACGATGACAATTCAACAACAACAACAGCAACACTTGATTTAGGCATTACAGGCACGAAAATAAACAAACCACAGAATCCGAAAAAGCAATGATTTTAATCTCGAATTATGCCTCTTCTATTCCGTCCATTTTAATAAGAAAAAAAAAGGAAATCTATCTTGTTGCCATGAATTCAATATTTTGGAAAAAAACAGCTTGTTTTCTTTTTTTTTCTTCTTGTCTTCTGTCATCTTTGTTTGCTAATATTCACCTGAAAATGAATGACTAATAAAGTACGCACTCATCTAACCCGTACGTACTAATGCTTTTCGTCAATTCAGTATAAGTACATATGTGTAAAATTTCAAAGTCCAATATCTTTTCTTTCAGATTTAGTCATGCGACATGAAATACGTTTTGTGCAACGATCTTTGAAAAACGGTCTCTATGAGATCTTTCGAGCTAGTCCTCTACTTGCATTCATATCTTTTTCTATAATTCTTCTCATTTCATCTGTGATACCATTAGCATTTCTTTGGCTATTTCAATGTCTAGTTTTGAATACAAGTTTAATACCGATAGAATATTGGTTTCTACACACGATAATCACTGTCTGGTCAATAGCTGAAGTCGGCTTTTTTATTTATCAATGTTATTTATATGTGAAAATTCAACATCAAGCTCAACCACCGCATTTAACATCGAAAGAACGTGATCAACTTGTTGCTTATGCTCTAGCCAATGTAAAAGACCTGCCGAACACATTGAGTAAATGGTTTCTAGGTGCGCCTTTTGAAAATATCGATCGAGAGAGTATTATTGCTTGGCTTGCATTTGCATTTTATTCGAAAAATTACGAAGATTTAACCGAAAATGAATATCACGAAATCGATTTATTTATTCAGAAAATCGAAAATGAACACGAAATAAAAGCGATTGCTGACAAACCAAACAAAAATTTAGTCTACATGAAACATATTCTCGATCATGTTAAGGTCATATTTCGTCCATTGATTTTTTATTTTGTTACTGATACAATTATTAACGGCATTCTCACTCCACTTGTTCTGAAATTTCAAAAATACGAATTTGTTGAAATAGGTCATTTACAATTCTACATCTATCACAATCAATCAAAAACTGCGAGCAATAAAGATGACAACGAAGAAGAACCGATTATTTTCTTTCATGGACTTGGTATTGGTCTTTTGACATATCAATCGTTTCTTCAAACGTTACATAAACAATTTTCGACAAATCGTCGAATTATTCTTGTTTCAATGCGATGCATCTCAATGCGATATCCTTCACTAAAAAACATTCCAAATATGTCTCAAACAGCCGATGCTATCGAACAATTATTTAAACGTTATCAATTGAAAAAAGCGATTTTTATCGGCCATAGGTTCGTTATTAACAAACAAAAACACAACTTGATTCGAGTTTCTTTTCTATTTGATTTAGTTACGGTACATCATGTCTTTCATGGATAGCTCAAAAATGTCCTGACTTTATCTCACGTTTGATATTCATTGATCCGATTTGTTTTACTCTCTTCGAACCTTATGTTGTCTATAATTTTGTCTATCGTACGCCGTACAAATTAGGTCATCTCTATTTGTACTATTTCGTTTGCCGTGAAATGGGCATTTCATATGTTGTTAGTCGACATTTTTGGTGGACACAGAATAATCTCTACATCGAACAGTTGCGATCATCAACGAATACTAAACTTCCAACATATGTTCTGCTTTCTGAACGTGATTGTATTGTTAATACTCGTCGTGTGAGAGATTATTTAACCGATTATAATATTGAATATCATTGGGCACCGAAAATTTGTCATGGAGGTTTTATGCATGATAAAATGAGTTGGCAAAAAGTCTGTCAATGGATATCATAAGTTTTCTTTTGATTTTCGTATTCCTATAACTCAGAACAGTATAACGATAATTATTTTAATTAATATTTCTTTGTCTTTTTCTTCTTTGAAATAAATTATTCAAATTAATCATCACACAAACGTTGCTTGAGAGGTTTATACTTAGCAAATGTTAATGAGTTGTATCACTGCTTTCTTTTTTTTATAGTAATAGACTATTCTATTCGAATAATCCAACAGAATCCTTAGGAGAAGTTTTTTCGTGCATACAAATTTATCTTATCTATATTCTTCTTCTTCTTTCGAAAGAATTTTTTGTTTTTATTTTCTATTCTTTTGATCTTCTTCTATTCTATTCTATTTTATTCTATTCTTATCTTATCGTTAATTATTTATTGATTTGTACGAATAATATTTGCTAGGTTAATTGTTATTGCAATGACGTACATGAATAATCTATATTTATATAATACTCGAAATAGATTACTAAATAAACATATTCGACAGTTTGTCAGCTAGTAAATATTAACATTGTTATGATTGTATAATTAGCAGATATGTACAAAATGAAATTAGTATACGACACTTACTTATCATACAAATCGATTTGTTATGAAATAGATATCTCAAGGGAATAGATGAGGACAAAATCGATATTAACATGTAGAGATATTTGTTTTTATTTTCATTTTGTTGCGCATAATATTCATAGAAAACGAGCGAAAAAAAAGAAAATAATCACAGAAAACGAAAAGACATATTGCATGATAAAGTGATTAACACGCTGTCAAATCGTGTCAAGAGTTAATTCATTTTTATCATTATTTAAACAAGCATTACTTTGAAATGATTGACAATGTCAGACGTTGACTGCTGATACTGTATTTGAAATTTCGTATCCGCCAGCAATCGTACTATCTTGTGTGACATAATATGAAGCAAAATTTCGTTGATCAGCTGCTTTTGAACGACGTCGACGTGCGATCAATGTCGAAACATAAACAAGAATCCAAACAAAAGCAATTAGAAATAATAAACCAATAAATGGCCATAAGGCATAGTGCAATGTAAATGGACTTTTACTATTCACTTCGAGTGGTAACGAAAGATTTGGCTGAGAAAAATCCTAGAAAATCATCTCTCAAATGATTCTTTCTTTACAAAAGACATCCTACCATTGGCAGATAGACACGGTTTGTATCAGTTGTAACAATAACGACGACCGTCATTTTCTTTTCTTCTATCAACAAAAGCTTATCTATATTTCTGTCAGTAACTTCACATATATATGTTCCGATAGCTCTATCGTTCTGGGCTTTTTTTTCATATTGGATTCAGTGTCTTTTCTCTATTTTCCTCTTCTTCTTCTTCTTTTTCTTCTCCTTGCACATTAGTCTACTTCTTAGTTTAGATAGTTTTAGCAAACAGAACATTGTCTTGAGTACTAACTGATTTTTCTTATTTAACACACGAAAAGAAAAACAAATGACAAGTGAAATAATCATCAATTATGAACCTGATGAAATTAACATATGTTTTGAGAACTTTCGATGGAATTTCTGACAATGGTTAATAGAAGAAAATCGACTTGCATATTTATCGATAATCAATGAATTTTTTCGTTTTCTTATTGATTAATGGAAAGACATAGAAAAAAATACTAATATCTTATTGTTAATCGAAGATTGATGATGTTTATCAATACACATCATTAACTTCTTCGATAGTTCTATTGTTTGCGTGTTTTCTCTCTTCTTTCTATTATTCGAACAAAAAAAAAAGAACTAATATACTGATGCAATTATTATGTATGTAAGCATATCAATTCAAGCGGAAAGTAAACGTTCGTTTTTTGTTTCTTGTTGATTGAAATCGATGAACAACATTTGTCTAATTCGAATTGATTTTATTTCGAATCCAATTGAGATACGCACTTGTTCGTGTATAAACACCTGGAAAATTTGAAAGTGCACATTCAGTACCGAAACTAACAACACCGGATATATACCATTGACCATTGCTATTGTACATAAGTGGTCCACCACTATCACCTTGGCAACTATCTTTACCTCCAACGTTCGGTATACCAGCACCAATCTGTTGTTGAACATTGAAATAAGCTGGATAAGCTGCACTTGCTTGAATATTTGCAACTTTAACTGTAACTTGTTGAAGTTTGGTTGCTAAGGGTGTATTTTTAAGCATCGTTCCCCAGCCAGCAACAGTTACGGCTGCTGATTCGGGTGGATCAGGGCCTGGTAAACAAATTAAACTAACATAATTATTCAATTGAACCGGTTGTGCGAGACGAAGTATGGCTATATCATGATTTTGTGTAATCGAATTATATTGTTCATGCATAAATACACGTGAAACAGCAATATTTTGTGTTCGTCCTGTATTGAGATTTGTTCGTTCATGTAAACCAGTGATGACTCGAATTTGATGATCAACAACTGACGTTAAACAATGAGCAGCTGTAAGCACGTGACGTGTATCAATCAATGCTCCACCACAGAAATGATCACGTAATTGCAACGAAACCATCCATGGCCATGAATGTGCCACTGCTTCGACGCCACCAACAATTCGTTGTGTTGTTGGAACTATAGATTGACGACCGCAATTATTAACAATTGGAACTGGTGGTGGCGTCGGTGGCGGTGGTGCTATGACTTGTCCAATACTTGTTTTCAAACAACAATAACGAACTTTATAGTCAGTACATAATTTATCTTTCTGATTGCTGATCAGTTGATTTAAACATAAAAATCCATTTTCAACTGAAAGACGATAAATGTCACCTGTTTGACTTGGATTTCGATTGTCCAATGTTTGAGCCTACAACAGATCATCATATTAAAACAATCAACTCGAAATTCAAAATTCACATTTACATACTTCGATAGCAATCGGTGTTTCACACATAAATGTCGGATAATTCTCTCGGATGAGCTGTGTTACTTCGAATTCTCCATTGGCAGGATGTGGATTATTCGAATCGAACCAAACTGTCCATTGATTATCACCTGAACAAGTCGATTGTTGAAACGTCGACGGATCGAATATTCCCTGAGTGAATACACTCAAATTCATTTGAAATACGAATAAAATGACAAAGAAAAACATTGTAACGAGAATGGTAAGCTGCTTCTCAATCGATTTGAATGTTATATACTGATTGAAATTAGATCTGATTCAACAAGAAATATTTATTCATTTTAATCGATCAAAAATATTATGAAAATTGATCCAAGGTCGAATCAATGTATTTTCAAGAGTACGTCATTATCAAAATCTTGTCATTAAATGATTCAAAAGAAGAAGAGAAAAAAAAGGTAACGAAATACGATACAGACAAGTAAATAAAAAAACATGGTTTTAAGTCGAACAAAACAAAAGAAAAAGAAAGAGAAAAGAGAGAAATGGTATTTGACATTATTCAAACAATAACAGATTGCATGATTGAACCTTTTTGTTTTGTTATCATATCTGATGTCTGTTTGTACGTATCTGGTTTTGAGCAATAATTATGTAAATCAGTAAGATATAATGAGAACTAAATATCAACAGATTTATTGTGAATTTTAAATAAACAATAATCGAAATCGTCAACAAAAATGTCACCAAAATTCTTATAATTGATCGATAAAATGACCTTTTATTAAAAAGATTCATTTGTTTTCTAATGACCAAGTCATTTTTATATCAGCTGAAGACGACAACAATAATATTATTAATAAGCTAGAAAAAAAAGCAGAGATAATTACCGTCAAATATCACGTAGAAATTGAGATTGTCAGACAATTGAATAGTAGAATTTACTCTATACATTGGTCTTATCAATATTAGTATGTATAATAATCTGACGATGAGAAACTAAATCGTAGCCAAATGTCGTATGTCAGCCGCTCTTTGTCACTTGCTATCTCAAGGTCTAACTATTGTTAACATACTTGTTTCTGGAAAACTTCAACATTATGAAAATAAGCTAAATAAAGAATGCCGGAAATCGAATTATATGTTGATATATCCGTTTGTATATCAATTTCTTATTGTGTCTTTATTGATATCGATTTCCTTGTCGTATATATAAACCCGGAGAAAGAATATCAATACATACATACGCATATATGCATAGTTGAACAAACATCTCTATTCTATTTGAGGTGATTTGGTTTAGATATTACATGTTATATTTCTCTTGGTAGAACAAGTTCAGTGTAAGCATTCGATTTTTTTTTCTTTTACATTCAATATTCAGTTGTTTGCCTTTGATTAACAAAATATTGTCATTGAAATTGAAATTCAATACTTAACATAGAGATTTACAAACGAGAAACGATTGAATTTATGTGTAAGATAGACAATTATCATCACGTGCATATGCATTGGTTCATTTCCTAGAAGAGAAAAGGTGTGAATTTTATCATCAGAGAACGAAAAATAAAGCTGAGAATGAGCAAATCAACAATCGGATTGCAAAAGTGTGAATCTAATCTATTTATATAATTGACCGGCTATGATATTGTGAAGTAAGATTGATATGTAAATGAGTATGAACTTTTGCTGAATGTTATTTTTTCCTTGAGACAAAAGTTTTCTTTTCGATGTCGTAATATCATAATCAAAACTATGTTCATATTATCTATTTCAAAGTCAAACAGAAGAGAAAGAAGACACGTATATGTACACATCGTCCGAAGTAAGTGATTGAGTATGTGACATTGTTGTTTTTTCTCGCTCTCTTCTCTCTCTCTCTTTTTCTTATGTCGATGTGTCATTAGGAATTCAGTGTTATGATTGATGTGTGCATGTCATTGAAAAGAAATTTTCGGTGTTAAGATTTCTTGACTGACCATGTGTAACTTTGTTCGAGATGAAACGAGTCCATGCGGCCATAATCAATGTAACTTTTGCGTAATCTTTTGAGATAAACTTTCGTTCCATTTTTTTTCTCTCTCTCTTTGGTGACAAATAGAAAATATCAAAAGTAACCGATCGACACAATGACTGTGTTGAGTGATGACCTTGAATAAATACAATTGTTTGTTATATCTTTGCCGCCCATATTCATTTGACAATCGGCACCTGTCTGTGCATGATCGATGAATATCAGATTGCATCTAACAGCTCATTTATATCATTTTCTTTTTCTTATTATTGCAGAACAAATGATGATCCGAACTATCCTTTTGTATTTCTTATTTTCGTCTTGTCAATTGATTCATGGAATGATTAGAACGAATCTTTGGTGGTAAATTTAGAAATCAAAATGCGATCATCCGATGAAACAATTTCGTATTTTTTTTAGGAATATCGGTCTCGATGAACAGAATGAACCTGTTTTATCATCGTATCATTTTCTAAATTCAGCGAATCAATATGAAATTAGCGAAGATCCATCACAATATTGTCAATCAACATTGAAAAGCTTGACCACTGGTCAAAAACAGATTTGTTTGTTACATGCTGATCATATGCCGATTGTTATTCAAGGTGCGAGCAAAAGTATCGAAGAATGTCAACATCAATTTCAAGATCGACATTGGAATTGTTCGACTGTTCGCGATGGTACTGTGTTTGGACCTGTACTCTATCATGGTAATTCGGCATTTACTTCGTCATTCGAATTTCATTTGATTTATTTACGTAGCAAATCGAGAAACTGCATTGGCACATGCGATGTTCTCAGCTGGTATAACCTATGCAGTGAGTCGAGCATGTAAACAAGGCCTATTAAAGTCTTGTACATGCAGTCGAACAGCTCGTCCAAAGAATTTGCCACGTGATTGGTCATGGGGAGGGTTAGTTAACGAGAAAAAAAAGATTTTCTTTCGATTGTTGTGAATTGATTTAGTTGTGGAGATAATGTGGATTATGGTTATCGATTCAGTCAAGATTTTGTTGACACACCCGAAAAAGAACTTGATTCGTCAGTCGTTCGATATAATTCACATGTACATGCTAATCAAACGACATTCGTCGGAGGACGAATACGTAAAGGTTTGAGACGTTCACGTATTCGACGACAATTGAATATTCATAATAATGAAGTTGGACGACGAGTATGTCAATCGAACACGAACGAGATAGAAATACGAGTTTGATTTTTGATTTTCGTTTTTTTCAAAGGCAGTTTATCGATTAACACGAGTTGTTTGTAAATGTCACGGAGTCAGTGGTTCGTGCAGGTAGGAAAAAAAAGAAAATTCGATTGTAATTGATTGTTGATCTTTGTAGTTTACGTACATGTTATCAACAATTACCGACTTTTCGAGAAATTGGAGCATTTCTAAAAGAGAAATATGATAGTGCGATTGAAGTACGTTATCAACGACGTGTCGGCGAGTTACGTTCACGAGATCGTCGTTTTGTTGGACCGACTAAAGACGATCTGATCTATTTTGAAGAGTCGAATTTTTGTGAATCGAATCCGCGTATTGGCTCGTTGGGTACGAAAGATCGTCAATGCAATCGAACGAGTCATGGGCCCAATGGATGTGCAACAATGTGCTGCGGGCGCGGTTATAATACAATTAGGAAATATATTGAAGAAAAATGTAATTGTAAATTTATTTGGTGCTGTTCTGTACAATGTGAAACATGTCGTCGACTTGTAGAAATTAATGTGTGCAAATAAATTCGTTTGTTCGTTCGTTTGCATTTTAGTCTGAATTCAATCTAGTTGTTTTGTTATTGTTATTATTATTATTATTATTTTAATATATAAGAGGAAAAAGTCGATAGGATATTTGATACTATCGTTTTTTTTTCTCCAGAAAGAAAATATGGTCTTCTTGGGAATTTAAAGAAGATACGTATAAAAAGATAAAGATCCGATCTCGAAAAGAGTACATTTTGTTTGTACTTGTAGTACAGTTATAAATATGAAGACAACAACAAAAAACAAAAGAATTTCGGTGCAATTAGTGTATCAGATAACGGTTATGATGAGTTGAAGAATTGTAATGAGACTAATTTTCAGATTATGTTTACAATTGATCAATATTTCGTTTTGTAATGGTACTGATAAAACAGATATCGTCATATGTAAACATAGGAGATCATGCGCGAACGTTATGCTAATAGATCATTAAAAACAGAATGATAAATGATTTTAATAATATTCAAGAAACTTCGATGTGATGACAATGGTTTTCTTTCCGATCTCGTTTATCGACAATCATTTATCTTGTTTGCCGTCTGTTGTATGACATCCAAAATTCCAACATCATACATCATATTCTATATATACAACAATCAAGTTAGATGCAGTCATTTATCATACAAATAAGAAACTATTCCATTTATAACTGATCGAATAGGACTTTTTTTTCTGGAATGTAACTGTTGACTGATAAAATATGGTTTTTTAAGTACTTTTTGAAAGGTTACATTTCTGTTTTTGGAATAGATTTCCTAATGTTCATTGTTAATATAAGATAAGATATATGACATGGCTTATTGAAAATATCTGGTAAGTAGAACACATCATTTCACATAGATCCATCGACACGATCTGTTGTTTTCAACTAAATCAATATCGAAGATTTATCAACACTTGTTATCATCAAACAAGAAATGTAGGCAGAACATGCGATATAAAAGTATCAACAATAGAGTATCATCTATTTATATCTTTGATATCAATCTGACGATCACTGTGTATTCTTCGAGTATTTTTATCGAAGAAAAAAACTAACTATATCATAAAAATTACTCGATTATTTGTTAATTTAATTAATCAATAGAAAAAAAATCATTGTTTTCATGTTGGCAAATTTTCTCGTAGCATAATTTTACACTTTTGTTGTCGAATCTGAAAATATCTATCTACCATTTGAAGTGACATTTGTAACTAATCAGTTGCCGATAAATTACCAAAGAATAACTAAAAATAAACCAGAGCATTTTGATTATGTCCGTGAGACAGATCGAGCTTATTGCAATGTAAATGTCAGAAGAAAGTTATCGAACAACAGGCGACTAATCTGTTTCGAAGTTGCCATCGAGTGCATCTGATGTTAGTCAGTAGACAATGATTATATAATTTCTAGCTGCGAGAAAAGAAGAACTTGACAACGCAAATCGTACACACTAAATGTACGTTTTAATGGAAAGAAGGCAGCTGTTTTCAGAAAACAGTTAGTAGGATAAATTTGGCCTTATTTTGTCTATATCTTTGTTGCCTCTTTTGAAGCACACAACTGTTATTGAATATGATTGATTAGCAGCTGTGTATGGATAGTGTTAATCTACTGATATGCTTCGAACATCGTCGGTTGCTCAAAATCAATTGAGAATGTCGGAAAAATGTGTTTGTGAACAAGCAATTGTTCTTTCTGTTGAAAGAAATTTAGATAACTAGCTAATTAAATTTGAGTTTATCTGTAAATCTACGTACATAAAACCTTGTCAAATCAAGGTACTTCAATTAATAAATAATAGTCAATACGCTTTTGTAATGTATTTTATGTTTTACAGACTTGTTCGTCATTCTGTTCTTTCATGTTGTTTATTTATTGAGATAATAAATTATCTGTTCTCTCTGTTTTTTTCTCCTTGCTTATGGTTTATATTTATTTTTTTTATTTCCACGAATAGACATATATTTAGATTATTAGCAGAAAAAGAGGCAATATACATATAATATATATATTCGTTGCTTAATCCAAGCAAACAAACTGATAGCGTTATATATACACGCATTCTAAGAACGGATCATTGGAAACAGAAAGAAATGTAATCATTCTTTTCTGTACGCCTGTTTGCTTATACTATATATGTACAATATATACAGATCCAAAGAATAACACTAGACAAGATTTGGGCAGAATTCTTTCCGTTACATGTTATATGCACTTCCATAAATATCTGACGCCAGAGAGAGAGAGAAAACGCTCGTAGATTTCTCATTTTCTTCTTCTCCGTCTAGCTCAATATTCTTTGCCGACATGTAATCAATTCTATTAGTTATTACTACCACTGGTCGTCATTTGGAAAAGAGAGACAACGAGAGAGAAGAGAGAGGGGGGGGGAGAGGGGAGAGAGCACCTAGAGAGAGAAAAAATGCCGTGAATATTATGGTTGGTCCGAGAATATTTGCCAATTTTGGAGATATATCCGCTTTAGTTTGGCCAACCAACGCAAGAATTTTGGTATAACCAGTGCGATAAAGAGAAAAAATAGGAATAAGAGAGAAGAAATTAGAACTATTTTTTGTCGACGAAAGAAAAAGAGAGTATATAACTACTTGTTATTCAACGAGACAGTCGTTTAGCACAAGCACAACTAGGCGCGTCCCACCCAGATTTAGGTATGAGAATATCCCAAAAAAAGACGAAGACGATGTGTCGACTTCAACAGCTTTTCTTTTCTTTAGATTGTACTGTGTTGAACATTTTTTCTTTGATTTACTTAATTACTTACTTAATAAACAAATATGTCGATTGAAGGGTAACGCATAGATAAGAATATTCAATAGAAAAAAAAACGAAGAAAACTTTCAAAATCTTCTAGAGTTATCTATGATCCTAATGATCCAGAGTTGAAAGAGTCATTGAAATATTTGGCTCTTCCATCTGAAGAACGAATTAAACTTCAAGCACAACCTTTTGATGGCAAAAAACAATGTTGGGTACCTGATGCAAAGGAATCCTTCGTTGCTGCTGAAATTACAGCAACAAAAGGTGAAGAAGTAACAGCTAAAACCGAAAAGGGTGATGTAAGTTTCATGAATTCAAATGCAAATACATTCGACTACGATCTATTTTCTATGTGAATAGAGCATTACATTGAAAAAAGATGATGTTCAGCAAATGAATCCACCTAAATTCACTTGCTGCGATGATATGGCTAATTTAACTTATTTAAATGATGCTTCGGTTTTACATAATTTACGTGATCGTTATCAACGATGGCTCATCTATGTATGATTAGTTTTGAGTTGAATTCAAAAATTCATTTGTCTACTTTATTTCTAGACATATTCAGGTCTTTTTTGTGTGGCTATCAATCCATACAAACGTTTACCAATCTATACATTGAAGGTTGTACTTATGTATCGTGGTAAAAAACGAACCGAAGTACCACCACATTTGTATGCTATTTCGGATAATGCATATTCGAACATGCTTCGTGGTATGTAATGTTTTCAATTTTCTTCTTCTTCTTCGTTTTGTTTATTATCATTCTATCTTGAAAGAGAGCAGTGATTTTATTGACATTTTCTTTAATTATGATGTTGTATCGACATCGTATATTTTTTCTGTCAGTTCTTGTATACAATGAGTAGGAGTAAAACAGCAAGGTTATTCGCTATCAATCAATCAATCAATAGTAGAACGTCAGCCAAAAAGAAAACCAACCAGGAAAGAGACTTAGATGAAAGATGAAGAGGATATTCGACGACTGATCTTATATACAATTGTCTTTGCCACCTACTTACACTCATATATGTACATTAAGAATGAGAAATATTCCTAAATGAGCAAACGTTCTCTATGATTACAATGAAATTGATGATAAGCAAAGAATTGATCGTATATATCGATGAATATGTATATAGTAATAAGAGAACATATGTGATACGTACTGATTATGTAAGAGATCATTAACTCAATAGAAAGAGAAAAAGAAAAATTGATTAAATTGTTTTTGTAATGTTTTTACATAGATCGAGAAAATCAATCAATGTTGATTACTGGTGAATCAGGTGCTGGTAAAACCGAAAACACCAAAAAGGTCATTCAATATTTCGCATTGGTCGCTGCTGCCAGTGCTAAAAAGGAAGATGATGGAAAGGTAATGTATTTTATGTTCATATGAACAGAAAGAGAAAAAAACAACGTACAATTTTGTTTATTTGCGGGGTTTTTAAAGAAAACAATGACCCTCGAAGATCAAATTGTCTCAGCTAGTAAGTTCGAGTTAATCGAAATAGGCAGAGATTGAAAATAACAATACGACATTTCTTCCTTACTACTAAATAGACCCAGTCCTTGAGGCTTATGGTAACGCGAAAACAACTCGTAACAATAACTCATCTCGATTCGTAAGTTGCGGTTGATAGACAACAGTGAACCGCAGCACATTATTGAAATCCCCCATTCATCACCATTTCACTTGATATGACATTTGTTTGAATAAAAACACCGCACACATGCCAGTTCACACCCACCTAATGCATGCACACCTTGTTTTTCATCCATGTAGAAAACTATGACCCTTGAAGATCAAATTGTTCAATCGAACCCTGTACTCGAGGCGTTCGGTAATGCTAAAACGTCTCGAAATAATAATTCATCTCGATTTGTAAGTTTGCTTTATCGAGAATAGTGATCGTGTTGTTTTGTTTGACAAGCATGTTGAGTGATTTGTTGTTGTTGTTTTGGTTTTTCAATGAATAGATCTGTTGTCTGTGATGATAATCTTTATTTTCATAGGGTAAATTCATCCGTATTCACTTTGGTAGCTCAGGCAAGATCGCTGGTGCTGATATCGAAGTTTATCTTCTTGAAAAAGCTCGTGTCATCTTTCAAGTATGTTTTTACCCTAAAAAAAAAAATAAACTAAACTCACGAATTTGTTCTCTATTTTAGCAACCAGGTAGATTCCTCTTTCAGTGAAATTTTCCACCTAAAATTGACTTCTTTCAGCTGAACGTAACTACCATATCTTCTACCAATTGTGTTCGAACGCATTTCCTGAATATCACAGTACGATTACTTTGAAAATTTCCATTCGATAAAGAAATACAAATTACTGTTTTTTTTCTTCAGAGGAATGTCTTATTGGTAATGATCCAGGCAAATATCATTATGTTGCTCAAGGCATGCTTACCATTGACAACGTTGATGATGCCGAAGAAATGAAATTGACCGATGAAGCTTTCGATATTCTCGGTTTCACAAAGGTTCATTTGAAAGATTTGAAGAAAATGTTTTTTGTTACGATGAATTTTAGGAAGAAAAATTGAATATGTATAAATTAACAGCATCCATCATGCATTTCGGTAATTCACAATGGAAACAACGACCACGTGAAGAACAAGCTGAAGCTGAAGGAACAGAAGAATGCGAAAAAGTTGCTCATCTTCTTGGTATTGAAGCAGCTGAACTCATCAAAGGTTTACTCAAACCACGTATTAAGGTAATTCAAGTTCGAAAACATATTTTCATTTATCATTGATTTCATTTTTAGGTCGGTAACGAATATGTTAACAAAGGTCAAAATAAAGATCAAGTCGTTAACTCAATTGGTGCTCTTTCAAAATCGGTAAAATTCGAAATTTAACAAAAACGAAAAAGTATTTTTTGTTGTCAAGATCTATTCACGTATGTTCAACTGGCTTGTTGAACGTGTCAACGTGACTCTCGATGTCAAAGCTAAACGTCAATACTTTATTGGTGTACTCGATATCGCTGGTTTCGAAATTTTCGAAGTAAATCAAAACAAAAAAAAAACTTCAACAAATAATTATTTTCATTTTTAAGTTCAATGGTTTCGAACAATTATGTATTAACTATACAAACGAACGTCTTCAACAATTCTTCAATCACCATATGTTCGTTTTGGAACAAGAAGAATACAAGAAAGAAGGCATTCAATGGGAATTTATTGATTTCGGTATGGATTTACAAGCTTGTATTGATCTTATCGAAAAAGTAATTGATTTTTGAAAACAAACATTTTCGTTATTGTTTATCTTTTAGCCCATGGGTATCTTATCCATTCTTGAAGAAGAATGTATCGTACCAAAAGCTACCGATAAAACATTCGTTGAAAAACTCTACAGTCAACATTTGGGTAAACACCCACAATTCGGCAAACCGAAACCATCGAAAGGCAAAGCTGAAGCTCATTTTGAAATTCATCATTATGCTGGTTCAGTACCTTATACAGCAACAAGCTGGCTTGAAAAGAACAAAGATCCTATTAACACTACTGTGTATGTTCAAAACCATCGAAATGAAATTGAAAATTGATTTTGTTTTGCTGGAATTTAGTGCTACTCTCTTCGCTAAATCGAAGAATCCCATGTTGAGCCATCTCTATGCTGATGTCGTTGAAGAAGAAGGCAGTGGTAAAGCTGGTGTTAAGAAGAAAGGTGGCAGTATGCAAACAATCTCGGCTACACATCGTGAACAATTAAATAAACTCATGACAAATCTCAAACAAACTCATCCACATTTCGTTCGTTGTATCATCCCGAATGAAATCAAAACTGGAGGTGTTCTCGATTCACATTTGGTTCTTCATCAACTTCATTGCAACGGTGTACTCGAAGGTATTCGTATTTGCCGAAAAGGTTTTCCCAATCGTATGATCTACGCTGAATTCAAACAACGTTATTCAATTTTGGCACCAAATGCCATTCCCAAAGGTTTCGTTGACGCTAAAAAAGCCACCGAAAACATTCTCAAAGATATTCAATTATCCGACGAATTGTATCGTTGTGGTACAACAAAAGTTTTCTTCAAAGCCGGTGTTCTCGGTCAACTTGAAGATATGCGTGATCAAGCTTTGTCGAAGATCATTGCTACTTTACAAGCACAAATTCGTGGCTATTTCATGAAGAAAGAATACAAGAAAATGTTGGATCAACGTTTGGCTCTTTCAGTTTTACAACGTAATATTCGTAAATACATCGGCATTCGTAATTGGCCATGGTGGAAATTGTATACCAAAGTGAAACCATTGCTATCGGTTGCTCGTCAAGAAGAAGAAATGAAAAAACTCGAAGATGAATACAAAGCACTCAAAGAAGCTTTTGAAAAAGAAGAAAAATTACGTAAAGATACCGAAGAAAGCAATGCGAAATTGATCAAGGAAAAAAATGATATGTACTTGCAATTGGAATCGGAACGTTCGAATACAGCTGGTGCTGAAGAACGTCTCGCACGTTTGGTTACACAAAAAGCCGATCTCGAATCGCAAATCAAAGATATGGAAGAACGTATCAATGAAGAAGAAGATGCTTCACAAGAATTGAACAATAAAAAGAAGAAACTCGAACATGATATCGATGGTTTGAAGAAAGATATCGATGATATGCGTTTGAGTTTACAAAAAACTGAAAACGAAGTTAAAACACGAGACAATCAAATTCATACATTACAAGATGAAATGGCTCAACAAGACGAAACAATCGCGAAATTAACACGTGAACGTAAACGTCTCGAAGAACAAAACTCGAAAACAACCGAACAATTACAAGCCGAAGAAGATAAAGTCAATCATTTGAACAAATTGAAATCGAAACTCGAACAAACTTTAGACGAATTAGAAGATAGTTTAGAACGTGAGAAGAAAGGTCGTGGTGATTTGGATAAATCGAAACGAAAATTAGAAACCGATCTCAAAGCTTTACAAGGCAATCTCGAAGATGTTGAACGATCGAAACGTGAATTAGAAGAAAATCTTAAACGTAAAGAACAAGAAATTCAACAAATGGGTGGACGTCTCGAAGATGAACAAGGACAAGCGTCGAGTCTTGGCAAGAAGATCAAAGAATTACAAGCTCGTGTCGAAGAACTCGAAGAAGAAGTCGAAAGCGAACGACAATCTCGAACCAAAGTCGAAAAACAACGTGCCGATTTAGCTCGAGAAATCGACGAAATGGGCGATCGATTGGAAGATGCCGGTGGTGCAACAGCAACACAAGTTGAAATGAACAAGAAACGTGAAGGTGAATTAGCTAAACTTCGACGTGATTTAGAAGAAGCTAATCTTCAACATGAAGCAACAGCTGCTCAACTTCGTAAGAAACATCAAGATGCTGTCACTGAAATGGGCGAACAAATCGATCAATTACAAAAATTGAAGAACAAATTAGAAAAAGAAAAACAATCGGTTAAATCGGAATTAGACGATTTACGAACACAAGTCGAACATGTCACCAAAGGACGACAAGCAGCTGAAAAACTTTCCAAACAACTCGAACAACAAGTGAATGACGTTCAAATCAAACTCGAGGACAGTGTCCGACAAATCAACGATTTCAGCAGTCAACGAACGAAATTATCGAGTGAAAACTCGGAATTAGTCAAACAAATCGAAGAATACGAACATCAAATCAGCATGTTACAAAAAGTTAAAGTTCAATTTCAACAACAAGCTGACGAAGCCAAACGTGCTTTGGAAGAAGAAACACGTGGCAAAGGTTCAGTGAATTCGCAAATTCGTAATTTAACAGCTGATCTCGATCAAGCTCGTGAACAACTCGAAGAAGAATCAGAAAGTCGAACCGATCTTCAACGACAAGTGACCAAACTCAGCGCTGAAGTTCAACAATGGCGATCACGTTACGAATCCGAAGGTTTAGCTCGTAGCGAAGAACTCGAAGAAGCTAAACGTAAACTCGCTGCCAAATTAACCGAAGCCGAAGAACAAGTCGAAGCTGCACTCAACAAATGCAATGCTTTAGAAAAAGTCAAAGCTCGTTTACAAGGCGAAGTCGAAGATCTTATGGTCGATGTTGAACGTGCCAATGCCAATGCCTCGGCTATGGACAAGAAACAGAAACAATTCGATAAATTAATCAACGAATGGAAACAAAAATGCGAGGACATCACTATTGAACTCGAAGCCTCGCAAAAAGAAGCTCGACACTATTCAACCGAATTGTTCAAACTCAAAACACAATACGAAGAATCACACGAACAAATCGAAGCTCTTCGAAAGGAAAACAAGAACTTAGCCGATGAAATCAAAGATCTCATGGATCAATTGGGCGAAGGTGGCAAGAGCGTACACGAATTGGACAAAGCTCGTAAACGTGCCGAATTAGAAAAAGAAGAATTACAAGCTGCCTTGGAAGAAGCTGAATCCGCTCTCGAACAAGAAGAAGCGAAAGTTCTTCGTGCACAAATGGAATTGAGCACCGTTCGACAAGAAATCGATCGTCGTATTCACGAGAAAGAAGAAGAATTCGAGAACACACGTCGTAATCACGCACGTGCACTCGAATCCATGCAAGCCAGTCTCGAAGCTGAAACCCGTTCGAAAGCCGAAGCACTCAAACAAAAGAAGAAACTCGAATCAGATATCAACGAACTTGAAATCGCTCTCGATCACGCTAATCGAAGCAACGCTGATTTACAAAAAGCACTCAAGAAGATTCAAATCACGGTCGTCGAATTAACAACACAAATCGAAGACGAACAACGACAACGTGATGAAGCTCGTGAAGCTGCTGCTGCTGCTGAACGTCGTGCTAATTTGATTATTGGCGAACTCGAAGAACTACGTACAGCTTTGGAACAAGCTGAACGTGCTCGACGAGCCGCTGAAACCGAATTGAATGAAGCCGCTGATCGTATCAGTGACTTGAGCACACAAAATGCTAACTTATCATCGCAACGACGACAATTGGAATCGACTGTTGCTGCAATGCAAGCTGATTTGGATGAAGCTGTTGCTGAACTTAAGAACAGCGAAGAACGTTCGAAGAAAGCTGCTGCTGATGCTGCTCGTCTCGCCGAAGAATTACGTCTAGAACAAGAACACGGCCTTCAAGTTGAACGTCTTCGTAAAGGTCTCGAACAACAAATCAAAGATCTTCAAACACGACTCGATGAAGCTGAAGCTAATGCACTCAAAGGTGGCAAACGTATTATTATTAAACTTGAACAACGTATTCACGAATTAGAAAGTGAAATCGAATTAGAACAACATCGTCATCAAGAAACATTGAAAGAATTACGTAAAAACGATCGACGATTGAAAGAATTAGCATTTCAAACCGAAGAAGATCGTAAAAATCAATTACGTTTACAAGATCTTTCAGAAAAATTACAAACCAAGATCAAAGTCTACAAACGACAAGTTGAAGAAGCTGGTTTGTTCGATTGCTCTTCTCTCTATTCAACTGTTTGTTTTGTTTTCAGAGGAAATTGCTGCACTCAATTTGGCTAAATTCCGTAAAGTTCAAACCGAACTTGAAGAATCAGCCGAACGTGCTGATCTTGCTGAAAATCAATTAGGCAAATTACGGGCAAAGAACCGATCAACTGTCAGTGTTAGCCGAGCATCACCAGCTGTAAGTCAACAGATGACAAAAACAATTTTTATGAATTCTTATCTTTAGCGTGAACTCCGCGAGTCGACTGTTATTCGTGCTACATCATTGGTTCGTTCAAGTTCACTCCGTCCTCGTTAAATACCAACGACAAGGACTCATGTGTGCATAAATTTGCATGCCTATGCTTGAATTTCCTCCAACCTAATTTTATTCTCTGTTCATTGTGTCTATCTAATCTATTCTTAAATTTATAATTCGTATTTAGTTGTTCAAAAAATAAAAAAATAAATACTGAGTAAATTAGCAAAAACAAAAAAAATCGAGTCTTTGTATTTGTTAAACTTCGAGATGAATTAAATTTAAATTTCTCAACGAACGTTTGTTCTCCTCGAAAATCGAGTCCATTTTCGCGTCCCATTTTTGTTTTTCATCATTTAGTCGCGTCAGAATATTATTGAAACCGATATCAATCAAATTTTCGAATGATGTTTCAAGATTCGAGATTTTGCCGTCTAACATTTTAATATGTGCGTCCTTATCTCGTTGCATTTTTTCGTATTGAACCCGTTGTTGAGTTAATTCTTGTTCGGTAACATTCAAACGTGTTTTCGTCGCGCCCAATTCCATTTCAAGCTGCGTGATTTTCAAACCTAATTCCATTTGCATCGTTTTATATTGTTGTGTTAAACCGGATGAAACCGATTTCATATCGCTTTGCAATTCTTCATAGTTCGTTTGTGCAGTTTGCATTTGTTCACGAAAATTATCGGCTATGGCTAATGAACGACGTGATAACTCACGACGATAGGCCATTTGATCTTTGAGAGCATCGACTTCATGCTGACTTTGTTTGAATTTGACTTCCATTTCGCTTTCATCGCCACCTTTCTTCTTTTTACCTTTGCCTTTCTTTTTCGGTGGCATGACGGTTTTCTATTCTAAAACAAAAACGACAACGCAAAGTTTTCTTTTTGTTTTTCAAGAATTAACAAAGATCGAAATTTATTGATTAAAAAGAATTTTCTAAGAAAAACGATTCTCCTGATCGTGACTTCGTGATGTTTCAGTGATAACTTTTTTTAAATAATCAACGAATGTTTGTTTGATAGTTTCGATTTCATCCGCTTTGCCATTGAATGATAGCCGAGGTATATCAGAGAAGAGTGTTGCTAAAACCCAAAACAACGAATAAGAATTCAATTGAAAAAAAAAATTCATTTTCTTACAAAGTTTAGCATCTGAACCGATTCGACCTTGGTCATCATCGTTCATCTTTCTCGATCCAACGAGTAAACAACATTTCTCCGAAAGATTTGGCTTTTCAACAAAATTATTATACCAAAGATTGAGTTCTTCAGCCTGTTTTTTGTCTTCAGGATTGTAGACAAATATTGTTCCGTTTAATTTATACGTCATTCCTGGCCATGTATGTTCGAATCTATTGCAAAGAAAATCTTTTCTCTGCAAATCTCATTCGACAAAAACAATCGATCTACTTTGTATCGCCACTACAATCGTAAATATGTACATTAACAGGTTCATTTCGACCACGTGAAGCCGATGGAGCTTCGTATTCAATTATTCTTTGAGAAAAAAAGAATCTTTCAGAATATTAGATGAGTGAAATGATGAGAAATTACCGAACAGGAACTGTCGGAATGTAATTCTCGGCAAGAGTTTCACGTGTTTCTGTAGCTAAATTGATAAACGAACTTTTGCCACTCTGTACAAAAGAAAAGATTTCGAATTGAATTAGAACAAAAAACAACACGTAGATTTCAATTATATTACAGCAAGTGGGCCAACAACAGCAATTTTGATGACAGGCGCAGGCATTTTTCAAATGAATTCAATCAATGCCAGGACATAGCTCAATTACTTGTTGTTCTCGTTGTCATGGCAAAAACCATTTGTTTGATCAACATTTACAAACTCAAAAAGCAAAATTCTTCGGTTCGAAAAAATAAATGTGTATCAAATCATTTCTTTTTTCTATATTTCAGAATAAAATTTATTTGCAAATATCTTTCTTGCAGATGTCGTTAATCTGACGCACAGTAACCTCGAGATGATATTCTTGTTTGAACATGAATTTACTCGTTTATTTATTTACAAATAACAATAACAAGTCAAACTACATTTCTCCGCATTGAGATATCACGACAGGAATTTTTGGTTTGTCGTTTAAGGCGATCGGAACGTTTTCAATCTTTCGAACGACTAACATACCTTCGATAACACGACCTATAAATACACATGCATCGAGTATTTTCATTACTTTGAAAAATGATTGTATTTGTTCTGTTAACATACCGAAAACGACATGTTTTCCATCGAGAAATTCACAATTAGTACATGTGATAAAAAATTGACAACCATTCGAATCTTTTCCACTATTTGCCTATAAGATGATCTCAAATGTTTTTGATTAATTCAATAGAAAAACAAAATGCCTACCATACTAAGAAGGCCAGCTTGCGTATGTTTAAAAACAAAATTTTCATCTGCAAATTTACCACCGTAGATACTCATTAGACCGCTTCCATCTCCCTAAATTATCAAAAATGAAATAACAAAAAAATTTCTCATTGCAAAAATCAATTTTACATTCACAAAATCTCCGCCTTGAATCATAAAATCCTTGATAACCCGATGAAACGGTACATTTTTAAATCCGCACGGTACTCCGTCCTTTCGATATTCGCCAGTACAGAATTGTCGAAAGTTTTCGGCTGTCCGCGGTACGGCATGTGCATAAAGTTCCATTAAAATTCGTCCTATTTCTGTATTTCCAATCGTTATATCGAAAAACACAACCGGATTATCCGGATGAATCAATCGTTCGGCCCAAGACATTCTTTTTCTTTTATCTACAGTTCCAAAAAAAAATAATAATGATGATTAGTTGTCGAACTGATGATTTTATAGTTCTCGTTCTTTTGTTTTTTTATTCTTGTTTGAGCATAACCAAAAATATTCTTACTTTGTTAGGCTCTAAAATACGAGGTCTTATTTAAAAGTGAGGAACAAAAAAGACAAAACAAGCAAAAAATATCTTTGGAAAAAGAAATCAATTACATAAATTCAAATCATAACTTTTCTTTTCATTCGGTTTAATAACAAATAGATACGTTATGCGTGTGTTTGTTTTTCACGTAAAATATTTTGTTAGTTTGTTGAAAAAGAACAATGAAAAAAAAAAGAGTTCGTTTGTATGTCTTCTTTTTTCATTAAGCTTTAGTATCGATTTTGTATCCTATTATTGCTTCTTCCTCCATAGCCTTTAAGACAGTGATTTTAACTGATTCATCGTTTTCGAATTTGGCTTTAATTTCTTGAGCTAAATCACCTTCTGGAAGCTTTAAGTCCGAACGTGTATTTGGACCGTCATCCATAAGTGTAACATAACCCTCATCATCGATATCCATTAACTAGATTAAATTTTAAAAAAATAGAACAACAGTGAATTAATTGTAAAGACATTTGGCTTTTGAAATCTTACTGAATATTCAATACGTTTAACGTTTGGAACATCCATGTTATGTGTCGATGGACACATATCTTCGTATCGTTTGCCTGTAAAAATATCAATTCCAACTAAATTGACCTGAAATGATGAATAGTTGGCGTTTTTTTTTCTTCGTTATTATCGAACTCGTTACTTTAGCATGACCGTGTTTGCCTGTTTTGGATGTTGACATTTCCATAATTTTGCATGGACGACTTTTCAACATAACATAACCGTTTTTACGTAAAGCCGAACATTGTTGTGGATATCTAATCGTAGGAAAAGATTTGTTTGCAAGAAAATTTCTCCGAAAACTATTCGAGAAATCTTACGTTTTTGATGCTCCGGCATCAGTTGAGCCGAATTCTGTATCATCGTCCGAAATATGTGCATCGGCCATGTTGATAGTTGAAAATAACGTTTACTTAAAAAATTCTAGAAAGCAGAAAAAAAAACGGCGTGAAATCTTTCAAAGTTACGTTTTTTTTTATGCAATCGAGCGCAGTTTAAGAATAAATAATAATACTTCTTCTAAGAGGGCTATCATGTTCTTTCTTTCGTTTATCTACTGTTGGTTCGAAAGTTTTACTGAATGCCTCCATCGTTCTACGTAGGCAAAAGATGTTACTAAAAAAATTCCGAGACAAATATTAATAATTCTATGATTTATTTCATTTTAATGAAAATCAATTCAAATAAAATCATTTCAATTCCATCAACTAAACTGACATCTGTTGATAAGTAGACTATGCTAGTGTGTTGTTGTTGTTGTTGTTTTTTTGTAACGAGAGAAATTGTAAAACAGCAGCAAAGGATTAACATGAAGTTTTTTGCCGACATTAGGTCATAGTACCCAGAAAAGCATTCTCCGGAACAAATCTTCATCTGAACATCTATGTCAACAAAAGCTTATTGACTTATTGTTCACACATATATTCTTTTATTAGAAAAAAGTTCAAAAGAAAAATCAAGTTTGTTCATTCTACTAATTCAAAACACAAAGTAATAAAGAGTTAATACATCTTTATATGTAATACAAAAAAAAGTTTTCTAATTCATCGGTGTATCCGGCGGATTTGAAAGCAATCGACACTAGATTAAAGTCGTTTTGTTGTTGAAAGATTAACGGAAAAACTTACTAATTTATGCATAACATCATCGCCATCATCATCATCGATAATTTTTCGACAAAGTAAACATATCTGGAGAAGAAAAAAAAGAAAAAATAATTCATTAAGGAAATTGATATAGACATGCTTTTGATCTGTTGGTTGCTATCGTTGGAATTTGTTGAGTTGATGAAATCGATCGTTCTTTGCCATGATAAATAATCGGTGCTGATTGAATCGGCCGATGTTTTATTATATTACTAAAAGGATTATCTCGTTCGAAAGATAATAATTTATTTGATGTTAGTTGTCGATTAAGAAGTAAAATTAAATGATTAAGTTCATCACAAATATCACTCATCGATTTCAATCGAGTATTGATTTCGATTGTATTCGATGATAACAAAGATAAATATTTAAAATTTTCGAGCAAATTTTTCATCAAATCAACCTAAAATATGAATTCGATTTTCTCAGAGAAATCTACGTATGTATCGTAGACAGATGTCTTACAGTACGTGTACTGTAATCTACAAGTTGTTGATATTGATCAGTTTGTGTTGAACGATTGATGAGATCGATTGATGGGTGACATTGAATGGAAACATGTTTAACTGAGCTCATTCTAAATTTGGGAAAATATACGAAACGAAAACGAAAACGAAAACAAGTTAATACTGTGATGCTTTTTTAATTGCATCGATTGATTGAAGACTTTGTTCGATGAGATCATCGAAAACTAGTTTATATGCTGGATTAATTGAATTATTCGCTGGAATGATCTGTCTGTTTGATGGTTGAGCAGTTGTCATCAGAGAGAATTCATTTGCAAACGGATTTAAATCCGAAATCGGTCTAGATTTTTGTTTAATAAATGACAGAAAATCATCTTCTTGTTCACGTGCTTTTATCATCGGCGGTGCTGGCGGTGGTACTAGAGGTACATGAGGATTATTCATCAACGGTTGAAGTTTTGGTGTAGGCAAAAGTCCGTTTCCAGTCGGATAGAACGGCGCATAATACTGAGTATAATTAACTCGAATATTCGGACACACAGCTGTTGCATATAACTGTTGTCCTGCTGAGTTTTTATTTGCATGGGGAAAGTTCATCGACATCATGCACAGATAACTCTCTCTAACTATCTATCGACTATGATAATAGTTAAAATTGAACAGACAAATGGAAAACTGAGTAGGTGTCGTACTTAGTTGATTTGTGTTTTTGTCTTCTCGTGTAATTTCAGCGCTATTCTTTTTCGTGATTTGATGTTACTGTTTTTTATTGTGAATATTTTCTTCATTTTATCTTCGATTGAAACATTATGGTTTTCAATAAATCATGATCGTTTATTTATCGAATGTGCTCGTTCGATTATAATTAAAAATCATTATTGGTTTCTTTCGGAATTCTATTCTCTATTAAAATCCCTCAATGACAATTCAACGTCAATTGAAAATCAACAGATACCATTCGATCAACTCTATCTTATTCTCAAATATATTCAAGTTCATTGTGATGCTGCTTCGAAATATTCAGAACAAAATCAAAATCTCGATGAATTCTATCGAAATACGATCAATCGAATAAACGTTTGAAATATTTTGCTATTTTGTTTGTATAGACTGTTGAGTGTGTATTTTAAATAAGTAAGTATATAATAAGAGAGAAAAAGAGAAAGAGAGAGAGAGAGAGAAAAGAGAGCGAACCAAAAAAACATCAAATACATTGTGTTGGTCTTCATTCTGCGAAACACACACACACACACGCACACAAACAGATCAAGCAGCAAGAAGAAAAAAAAGAAAAAAGAGAAGAAATTTAGCAGCAGAGCATAGAGCAGTGAGACAAGTAGAAGAGAGAGAGAGAAGAAAAAAAAACATAATGATACACGCGCTGATTAAAACGACTAGAACAACTGCGTTCGCTCTGAGAAGACATACACAACAGCAGAAATATTAGGACGAGGAGACTGGTGTGAGAACTATGTTCACACGATTCCGGTCCATAACGAGACGATATATAGAAAAGAAATAAACACACAAATACACACATACGTACACACATAGAAGAATTTCTTGTTGTTAATCGAGATAGTAAAACTAGATCATTCTTTTCTGTTGAAGATGAGAAGCGAAAAAAAAGCAGCTTACAAAAAAAAAGAGATAGAAAGTATATTGGCTAGAATAAAACCCGTATCAAACCTATAGTATGTATGTATGTGTGTGTATGTGTGACAGACGTTGTTTCACCACTGTAAAGAAAAGAACAACAACAGGAGTACAACAGAGACGAGAACCAGAAGAAAAAAAAAGAAAAAAAAAGGACAACAAGCAAAATTGGCGATACCAAACGTACAAAAAAATATGTCCACCAGCCTAAAGAATTAGAGAAGAAGAACGAGAAAGAGAATGAGAGAGAGAGATAAAGAAAAAAAAAGAAAAGTTGTTGTATTGCTTGAGGAAGATAGGTAAGAAAGCTGGCTCTTGTTGTTGTCGTCGATGTAATGAAGAAGATCTTTTGTGTGTGTGCTTTTTTTTTTAAAGTTTATAGAAATTGAAAAATTAATTCCAGATCCTCAAGAAACTGTCCCATGAGCCAGTCGCTACTGCCATTCCATCTTCGGTTACACCAAGACAACTGACACGATTATCGTGGCCAGCCAAAACGCCTTTTGAAAAGAAAACGGATTTTCAATTTATTTTTCAAAGTCAATCGATTTACCAGCACGTTCAAGACGAAGTGTATCCCAAACATTGCAATTGAAATCATCATAACCGGCCAATAGAAGACGACCCGATTTCGAGAAGGCAACCGATGTTATACCACATATGATATTGTCATGTGAATACATGCCTACTTCTTGATCAGCACGAATATCGAATAGACGACATGTGGCATCGTCCGATCCTGTAGCAAATGCTGATCCATTTGGAAAGAACTACGAGCAGAAAAATCATTTTCTTTTTGTCGTTTTTTTTTGAATTTGATTTTCAACATACGGCTACAGCATTGATATCCGACTCATGGCCGGGAAATGTTTGTTTACACATGCCTTCTCGAATATCCCAAAGCTAATTTAATTAGAAAAAAATGAGAGTGTAAATCACTTTCGAAAATGACTATTTCATTTGCTCGATTACCTTGGCCGAGGCATCGCAAGCACCCGAAACAAATGTTTTCATGTCAGGTGATAATGAGAGCGACATGACATCACCTGTATGTCCTTGGAAACTAGTTGTTTGTTGTCCAGTTTCAATATCCCACAAAGCACTGAAAAAATAAAGCAAAAATTCGAATTTGATTTGATTGAAGTTCGGTGGTTAATCGTAGTTTACCATGTCATATCGCCTGAACTTGTTACAATTTGTGAATCATCAAGAAAACGACAGCATGATAAATATCCGGTATGACCGGGTAATTCTCGACTAACACGTACATTGCCTTCGCGTGTTTTCAACGAATAAATCGAACAAATATTGTCAAGACCACCGCATGCGACGAAATTGCCAGATGGAGCATAAGCACATGTCATTACCCACGACGAACGGAGAGGAATAGCATGAACCTACAAATTCGAAACAATATTTCAACGACGAGACTTTTCTCTCTCGATCTACCTTATTGGTTGTATATGAATCCCAAACAATAAGTTTACCATCTTGAGAAGCGGATACGAGATTTCTGGAGGAGGAGCTAAACAAATTTCATCGTTGATGAAAAACGACGAGTTCTCAATTCATCGAATTTACCTTGCATCGGATCCCCAATGCATAGCATAGATTTTGGCGAGATGACCACGAAGGGTTCGTCGTGTGCGCATTTGGATACGGCCGATCTGATCAACATTTTGTGCTACTTGCAATAGAGTAGCATCACATGCTGCCTTTCGAGCATCCTTTAAGAGAAAAAACAAGATCGATATGGAAAGGCTGTTCGGTTGGTCTACGTACACGAATTTGATTTTTGAGCGATTCGGCTTCTTGACGTAAGCTTTCAATATCACTCATTGTGATTTAGTATTGATTTCGAAGAAGAAGAAAAAGAGAACGTAGATCGAAGGAATAAAATAACGGGAAAAGAAAATTGAATTAATTGCGAATTGCGATTGAAGAATAAACCTTGAAAAGAAAAAGTCACAATAATGAAGTCAAGTTTGTTGTTTTATTTTTTTTCTACATTAAAAAAATACATCTATGTATTCGTAGTGTCTCTCATCATTTGATTTTTCTTCTTCAATTGTGTTTAATTTGCATGAGAAATATTCACGGCAAAAAAAAACGCCGAGGAACATATTCCTAATCGCTTTCTTTTCTGTTGATGATAAAATCAAAACAAATGCTTGTCTCGGTAAAAATGCATCGAACCAGGAAATTTATCGTGTTATCTAACTTGTAATATTCAGTTGATGTACGTCACAATAGTCCTTGTTCGTTCTTTCTCATAGACAGATAGTTCTTTTCATCTTGTGGAACAAAAAATCATGGTGCTAACTGTATGACAGTTAAATAAACGTATGCGAACCACTACTATTACCAGCAACACCACCATCATCATTGATGGCGATGTACGTGCATGTTCTTCTCTGTTCGAATCGGGTGACGCACTCGCGCGATTTCTTTTCTTTCTCAATATGTTATTCTTACACGACAACAACGGCACGTACACAATAAAGAAGACTTGCCAATCTCTGCTACACAAAGAATAACATCATAAACACACACACACACACACAAATATATATATATAAGCATGAAAAAAAAAGAAAAACCAGAAAAAAAGAGCTTTTCTTTTCTTTTCTTCGTTTATTGTTTGTTTTTGTGTGTTCATATTTATCTTACTTGATCTATTGTGTTGTACGATAGAAAATAGGAAAATAACGAATGACCATCAAGAAGATAATAATAATGATAATGAACTGCAGACGTGATCATTGATATAATAGTTTAAATGATGATGATTATAATAATGATTGTCGTATTGTTCCTGATATGTTATTTTCCGTTTATTATGTGTGTACATTGTATAGAAAAACTGAGAATATTTCTAAAATTTTATCGAGCTTTTTTTTTATACAAACAGATTCGCTGAACTAGTTAGAATAATAAGCACACATCGACATACACGATTACTGGCTTGTTTCAGATTTTCAACAAAAAAAACCGAGAAGCAAGAAAAAAAAAGAAAAACTATGATGTGTCGGCGACGCTATTGCTTGCTGTTGCTACTCGGGCGAACGAGCGAGCGGACGGGACGGGTGCAACAACGAAGAGAAAAACTTGGCCGACTAGCAGCAGTAACCGAGGGGGAAAAAGTCTGCGTGTATGTGGTGGTAGCAATAGGGTGAAGAAGAAGAAGGAAAAAAATCGAAGAGGGAAAAAAAACGATGGCAGTATGTAAAGGAAGATCTTCTTTCCCGAACGAGAAATAGAAAAAAAGAAGAAAAAAGACGCGAAGAAAAAGGAAAAAATGCGAACATAGAACGAGCCCGGGTTTGGACAAGTCAGTCAGCAGTGATGATGCGATGCTGATGAACAGCTCTATTGTTGATGATAATTTTCTTTACGTTCTTTTTTTTTCTCCTAACATATATATACGATTGACGACGACGACGACGACGACTGGCTTCGTCGTCGTTGCTATTCCGTTTGCCTTTCTATAATCATAATTCTAGTAATGCGAACTATAGTCGTTTTTTTTTGAAAAAAAAGAAGAGGAAGGAAAAAAGGAAGAAAGAACAAGAACATTGGTAACTGCTACTACTGTTATATCGGGTGCCACCGAGAGCTCAACTCGACGACGAAAGGGGAAAATGAAAGAGAGAGAGAGAGTGTGTGTGTGGAGAAAAAAAGAAAGAAAGAACGGGAAATAATGATTATTTGGCGCTTCGACAACGAGCAACGAACGCTAAATAGAAAGATAGAGAATGAGAGCAAGAAGCGCGCTTGGATGCATTAAAAAACACATATATACAGACATACATCAATATGCCGTCGTTCTTATCTATTTCTTCTTCTTCTTCTTTTTGCAGTTGTGTCTATTCTCTGTTAGTACTATTAGTAATAGCAGAAAAAGAGAGAAGCAATCAAATAACGAAGAAGACGACAGAGAGAAAAGAAGAATCCACTTGATAACAGGCACTACGAAACAAAATGATGCATAGAACAAGAAAGAAAGAAAGAAAGAAGAAGAAGAAAAAAAGAGACCAACGTCCGTTATTATTGGTTTAGGAATAACTCGTAAACTTCATTGTCTAATAAAGAAACGAATGGTGTTCATGATGCAAGACAGATCATATTTGCCAATACTCCTATCCCAAAGGAAATGAAAATATCAAAGAAAAATACCGCAACTAATTTTTCTAATCTATTTCGTTTTGTACGTGAAAACCAAATAAAAAAAAAAGAGAGTATAAAACCAGGAAAAAACCTTCTCAATATAAATGAAGGTGATGAAAATAATCTTCGAGCATTTCTATCTCTTTTTATTCTATTCGACACTCTTCACTTTCAGTCATCTTTTTTTCTTGTTATTTAGTCGTTTTCTTTTTCTTCTTTTTTTCCTCTTTTTTTCTTCTTCTTCTTCTTATTGAAGACCGATGCATACTCGACAACGATGATGCTGCTGCTACTATTGACGAGTTTGACACACACAGTTCCCTTCCTATTTCGAAGATGAATTAACGAGTGAACAAGAAAGAAGAAGAAGAAGAAGAAGAAGAAAGCTGAGAATATATGTCGCTTAGTGATAAGAAACACGCAGAGATTTGTGTGGGATAATAACAGATGTGGTATTGTTCAAACATAATTTCAAATACAAATTAATTTTCATATTAAAAAGATACATTCCAATGATAAAAAAAAAAACTAAACTTATGCCAATTGTGTATTGATTCAAGACAATCATATCAATAGATAACAAATAAAATATTAATAATAATAATAATAATAATACAGTCAAAAAAAAGAATAATAAATATTTGCCATAATATGGTACCTCGATTTTTGTGTGTGCTGAGAATGTACCGATAGCTTTGTTAAATAATGATTATATATATATCAATGTAGATCAGATGTTATAACAAAAAAAAAGCGTCAACAACGAATTGAAAAGCGATAATCGTATGTTTAGAGTAAACATTCGCAAAAAAAGTCTTATTCAGTCGTTTCAATTTCTCATGCAAATTAAACTTGAAGTATTCGGTTGTTTTCGGAGAGGATTCAATTTTGACAAGAGATAAAATCAAACGAGAGAACTCACCTAATCTATTGACAAATGAGCTTCGTTATCGATTGAAGCTCGTTGAATAAAAAAACAAGAACAGAATAAATCCAAATAGATTCGTCGTTTGTAAAAATTGTAAATATTTCCACTAGAGATTTCTTTCGAGATTCGTTTGTTTTCGATAAATTAAAATTTAATAATCAGGAGAGTACTAATGTGTCTGAAAGAAACATCAATAACACAATGAATATTACCATTATCAATGTTTAAAAGACAATAGTGAGACTCTATTTTGGTGTGTGTAAGAAAATGTAAATAATTTTCTGAGAAAAAAAATTCGCCCATCTTAGGAATCAATTCGAATAGAAGATGAATATTTCGATGAAATATTGATCTGAAAAACTTGAAATACGATAGATTTTAATTTGAAATGCATAAGTGATCATCAAGAGGTCGCTAGTAAACATCTGGGCAAATGATATTATTTATTGTTGTTTTTTACTACTATTTCGAAAATTATCCGATTCGATTTATTTATTTTTTCGAATAGTTGTTGAATTTTGATAGGTTAGATGTCATTTAAACACGTCGAACAATCTTGTACTTATGCAATTCGGTTCTCTGACATAAAAACTAAATTTTGTCTTGTCATTTCTAGAAAAAAAAATGTCTTCGTCATCTCCTTATACGTGTATAACGTGTCATGTTGCGTTCAATAACGGTGAATTACAACGAGCACATTACAAAAGTGATTGGCATCGATATAATTTGAAACGTAAAGTCGCTGATCTCGGTCCGATTACAGCGAATGAATTTACGGAAAAAGTCGAAGCTATTCAACAACAACGAACAGAGAAAAGTCTCGAACAACAAAATCGAACTTCATTGTCGTGCAAAGATTGTGGAAAAGCGTTTAATTCCGAGAACGGCCTTCTCAATCATGTTAAATCCAAGAAACATATCGAAACAGTGAATAGAAATGCGAGTCTTCCGGTAAGTTAATAAATTTCACAGAAATTCTATTATTCAATTTGACGAATTCATTAGCAAAAAGATCCAAAACAATATCAAAAATCTCCAATTGAAATACCAAAAGACGTCGAAATGGAAGAAATCGACGATGAAGACGAAGAAGATGATGACGATTGGAACGATGTGGACGATGGTGATACAGTTACACGTGAGTTGATCTATCTGAGAAGAAGATTCAATGACGTCAAGACATAATTTGATATTTAGATGCTTCCGGTTTGGAAGGTGAAACTCAAGTACTTGGCACGCCATTACAACTTGAAGAATGTCTTTTCTGTTCGATAAAATCGTCGAATTTAGAAGAAAATTTAAGTCATATGGCACATGCACATAGTTTCTTCCTGCCAGACTTTGAATATATCAAAGATCTCGAAGGATTAATTGGATATTTAGATGAAAAAGTCGGCATCTATCATGTGTGTTTATGGTGTAATAAAAAATCGTTTCATGATGTTCTTTCTGTTCAACGACATATGACAGCTAAAGGACATTGTAAAATACTTTTCGATGAAAATCCCAATGCAGCTTGGGAATACGTTGATTTCTATGATTATTCGTAAGCGAAATTTCCTTCAAAAAAACTGAAATCATCATCTCACAAATATTTATTTCAGTGCCACACATCCAGATACCAATGAGAAAAATCTCGACGATGATCTCGATGAAAACATTCTCGATACATCGGGTTTCGAACTTGTTCTCCCATCGGGCAAAGTCGTTGGACATCGAGTCTTAGTTCGATACTATCGTCAAAGTCTAGCCAATCGAAACAACGAACGATCAGTCGAACTTGTCAATCGACTTAAAGATAAATATCGAGCACTTGGCTGGTCGGGCCCGGGCACGACCGGTGAAGTCTATCACCGTAAAATTCGTGATCTTAAGTATATGCAACAATGGAAGAACAAACAATCGATGCGACTCGGCGTGAGAAATAATATGCATCAACATCATTTCCGTCAGCAAGTTAATTTTTAAGTTTTCGTGTTTTTGTGTTTTTTTGTTATGCGAAAAAAAAATAAACAACAAAATCTATGGAAAATGATTGTTCGAAAGGAATTTTTCTCGTTTGGAGAAGAAATTGCGCAAATCAATTATTGAATAGACGTTGTTTTTGATCTTGAGACAACAAAGAAAGAATGTCGTCGATCCGTTACTATGAGAGACTACGGAGAGAATGTTGTTCTTCGTAGATTTAATAATATCATGACGTCATTACGGACAAAAAAATATTTTGTCGAGTTTTCTCCTTGAATTATAGAGAAAAAAACAACAACAACAACAAGAGGAAGAAGAACGATCCTTCTCGTTCTTTTCTATGATTTCCTCGGTCGCTCTTTTGAAGAGAAGAGAAAAACAAGGAGAAAAAGTAGGTGTGTATACGCATCATGTGCATTTTCTTATTCATTTTACGCGATCAATTTAAACAAACATAAAAACATTCGATCGATACGCTTCTATAGTCATTCGTTCTTTATACGGTCAAAGAATACGCACAAATGTTAACAGTATGCTTACCTGAATATTATCCTTTGAATTTAGTTAATTTTCCTTTTAAATTAGATTAAATATTTGAATCCAACACGATCAACGATTCGTTTGAGTCAAAATTTGTTCGTATACAAACGACAAATTCGTTGTCAATCGACAACAGCTACTAGTTCGAAAACCGAAAATGAGAAAGACAAATTTCCCATCGACTATCCTCTGCTCGATACACGATTTGATCAATATCAAATTGCGTATCGTTATCGTCGAAGTATGGAACTTCTACGAGGTTATCTAGTTTATCGATTATTTTCGATTAATTTTCTTGTTAATAATCAAGCAAAAGTAAACGGAAAACAGAAAATTTAAATTTTTAACCGATATATTTTTCTTTAGCTTGCCGAATGGGGTCAAAAAATGCTCGGCACTCGATTGTTCAAGAGCGCATTGAAGTTGACTGCGTTCGGCCATTTCGTAGGCGGCGAAACACCTGAAGAAATCACACCTGTCATCAATCGTTTGCAGAAATACGGCGTTAAGCCTATTCTCGACTATAGTGTCGAGAGTGACGACACTCCCGGATTGGAAACGCCAGAAGCGTAAGTTTAATCACGGACAAACTATTGCGTCGATGAATTTTGTCGTGTTTAGTCTTGAACAAAGTCATCGAATGCATGATCATAATACAGAAAAGTTCATTGAATGTATTCAAACATCGACGAAGACTTGTGGACCGTACAATTTAGTGGCAACTAAAGTTACGGCATTGGTACGACCGAGTGTTTTGAAAAAATTCAATCATCTTTTGAAATCGATTGATGATCGCTCGAGTTTACCATCGATTTTCCAAATGATTAATCAAAATTCGAATAATCAATTAACAAATCATGCAATTCAAGATTATTTAAATCAGAAACAAGTGAGATGAAAATTATTATTATACTCGTTTTCTAATGTTTTTCTTTTGCAGACCGATATAGCATCGACAACAATGTTAACTGACGATGAATTCAATGAAGTTTACCAACTTCTCTTACGTTTAAATCGAATTGCTCAAGTAAGAATAAATGAATCGACACGAGAAAACTCGCAAATCATGTTTCTTTAGGCATGTGTCGAACAAAAGGTTTCAATTATGGTCGACGCCGAACAAACCTATTTTCAAACAGCAATCAATTATCTTGCGAATGAATTGCAAAGATACTACAATAAAGATGGAATCGCTTATATCTACGGAACGTATCAATGTTATTTAAAAGTAAGTTAAATTGATTTGAAATTTTAGTTTGATGTCGAATTTTTATTGAAAATCCGTAGGAAACAGCGAAGAATTTGAAAGCTGATCTTGCACAAGCCGAAAAATATAATTATGTATTCGCTGCTAAACTTGTTCGAGGAGCGTACATGGAACAAGAACGTCGTCTAGCACGAGAATACGGTTATGAAGATCCGATCAATCCAGATTTTCAGGCAACATCAAAGATGTATCATGCATGTCTCGATGAAGTCTTGCAGAATATCGTTAAACGTGAAACGGGCAAGGTCAAAGTGATGATTGCTTCGCACAATGAAGATACAATTCGATATGCTATTCAAAAGTATGATCTTCGGTTGTGAAATTGTTCGGTTTGGTTTGTAGAAATTGAATTTAGAATGAAAGACAATCAAATACGACGTGGTTCATCGGTGGTTTCATTTGCTTCACTCTATGGAATGAGTGATTACGTTGCTTTTGCTTTAGGTAAATACCAAAATTGAAATTTCGAAATCAAATTTTTTCTTGTTTTTTTTCTTCTTGTGATTGTAGCAAATTCGGGTTATAAAACGTATAAATATTTACCATATGGTCCGATTGAATCGTTACAACCGTATTTATTTCGACGAGCTCAAGAGAATCGAGCCATGTTCGAAAAGGCTGAAAAAGATCGACGATTACATTTCAAAGCATTAAAAGATCGTGTCATACACTTAAAAACCTAAACTCTCTTCTTTAAATTCACTCGACATACTTACTATGTACATATTCTTCAATTAACCTACAATTTACTAATCTTTTATTTTATTTTTAAAACAAAAAGGAGTTATTCTAAATAAATTCCAATATTTTTTTTACTCACGAGATAAATAAAACAGTTTAATTGTATCGTATTGATTTCTAATTGCGCAGGTAAATGTACGTATTTCAGGTGCGTATGATTTCGAACGTTACAAGACCAACAAATGATATCTTTCGATTTTTTTTAATGTTTCAACTAAGATAAAAGAAATAGAAATGCGGTATGGTTTATCTTGATTTATGAGAGTCGATCGCCTACTCGAAATGTTGTTTTTGATAAAGTGCTAATAGTTTTCACTTGATGATATTTGTTTGACTTATAATATCAAAAACGAACAAAGTCAGACGTTAGCTACGATTGATAAAAGTACTTCTAACATACTTAAGAAAAAGAACATTCGATATTCGATGATTCATCAAAGATATTAGTAATGATAATATGACTGATTTTTGTCATTAGTCATTGGGAAAGAGTTTCTACTATATTTGGAAATTTTATCATTGTTTAGTTAATGTTGAAAAGAAAATTCAAGCCTGTCTCTGTCGAAAGAAAATTGTTAAGAAAATAATGATGATAGAAAAAACGAACAGAGATTCATTGTCAAACCGAAGTTCACACAAACACACGAGAAACAAAAAAAAAGGACAAAATAGAAATCCCTTGTGATAATCTATACAATGATGAATAAAAGTGTATAGACTAGCTAAGAAAAACGAATAAAATGTACATAGTTATTGTCGAAAGATTGATTAAGCATTGGCATTGTTTCGTCGTGATTCACGTGGAGGAGCTATCGGTTTTTCGGCAGTTGTATCTTGAGGAACAGCTAAACATTTCGGGATAAGAATAACAAAATTCTTATGATTTCAATTCAAAGAATTTACCTGAGTATCTTTCATTTGCTCGACCACTCGATTGCGTATTTCGATTCTTTTTATAGAACATGAAAACAAGTAGAACTGCTCCAGCAATCACAATTAAACCAACAATCGGCAGAATAATTGCAAGAGCTCGATTTGATCTCGGCGGATAGTAACCATTTCTTGGATGACCGTGTTTACCGAAATTGCCATTATCACCATAGCCTCCACCTTGATTTCGATAGTATTCTCTACGAGAGAAAGAAAAACACATTCGAATCCTTAGAAAAACGTCAATTCAAAAAAAAATTCTATTCACTGTTCATTGCAGCAGTATTGGTAATTAGCTATTCCACAACAGAATGTGTTCATTTGATTCATGCCCGTAGCCGTTGGTAATGGACATCGGAATTTACCGAATTGATATCCATCGTATGTCTGACGATTGTAACAAACTGAACCACGACCATCACGAGCTAGAACAAACACAAATATCGAATCAATAGGACAAATCATTAAAAATCAATTTACTATAATATCGATTGAGGTAGTAGGATTTTTGGTTTTTACTATCTGCATTTTGTTGAACTAATTTATTGAAGAAAAATGCATTGCCATCGTCTCGGGGTGGTTGCATTGCTTTGCCTTGAAGACTTCGAATTGAAACGAAAACGAGAAAAAAGATCAAGTATATGATAAAACTTTTTCGCATTTACTTGCTCGGTCCCATATTCTTTCCCATTTGACCGTCCTGATTCGATACCCAATATTGATATTTCGTATCGAACCAACCGACTGGTTTGTCACCAGAAAATGCTGGTGGTTTGAAATCTGGACTACTATAAAAACCTCGACTACGAGCTGGTTGTCCTTGTCCTTGAGATGGTGACAATCCTTTGTTAACTGAGAGCTGCTGTTGTTGTTGATTATTTGGATTATTTAGTGGATTGTATGGGACATTGTTTGGTTGCATATTGTATGAATTCTGATTTCCGGATCGTAGACCGAGATTTTGATTATTTGAATTCATTGCTTGTCGACGTCGTCGTTCAGCATTGCATTCTCCTTGTTCTAATTAAATAATTATCTTTGAAACGAGATTATTTAATGAATTTTTCTTACCTAATGAATAGAGAATAACAAGAATCGTGATTACTAATTTTGAATACGAATCAGCAAACATGATAGCTAAAATGAATGCAAAACTTTTTTTTTTATTTCTTCGTCTCTTTTTCTGTCGAGTTGTATGTCAAAAGAAGTATAATCTACTGTAGTTCTTTTTTTTTCTTTTCTATTTCTTCTCGTTTCTCTCTCGTTTGCTCTCCTCTTACTCACCACTATCGTTCTTTTTTCTTCAAACCCCTGACCTTTTTTTTATATAGTATATAAATATATATACAACCAGATTTTTTTTTATATTTCTCTGTTCAGTTCTTTCTTCACCTTCAATCGTTTCTCTCGGTTTTCTTTCTCTTTTAATTTTTCGTTCTTTTCTTTTTCCTTTGCTCGATCACCAGCATAATTTCCTTTTCTTCTCTTCGTCAAATATCTGTCACCATCCATAAACATTTTTTTTTGCATATTCTTCTATCGAAATATAAGAACAAACGCGTATAGTTTCGGTTTTCTCTCTCTCTCTCTCTTTCTCTCTGCACTAAAATTCAGTTAAATGAGTAATTTGCATTTATTTATTCTCTAAATAAATACACGTGAATCATCAGGTATAAAAAAAGAAACAAAAACAAAAGCAACAGTTCTATTTCAATGCAGGAAATTCATCATTAAAAAGTAACATTTTACGACAAAGAGGACATGTTCGTTCGATTTTAAACCATTCTTCGAGGCAATCTCGATGGAATGTATGTTGACAATTGAATGTTTCGGTTTTCTTTGATTTTAAATTTTCAAGACAAATCAAACATTGATCTTCATTTGAAGTATTTTCCTTGCTCGTTGATTGTTCACGTTCTCGATACTTTTTAAATGTTCGCCAAAGTGCAGATGCAACCGATTCATTGACATTCTCGTCACTCGAATCCTACGATAAATAGAAAAGAAAAAGAAAAATTTATAATCGATCAATGCATTCGAATTCTCTTACGTCAACTTGATTGTTGTCATTTTCAACCTTTGAAGAGAAATCTGTCATAAAAATAGAATTTATTTATTTATCTTTATTAACCTGTCCGGTTGAGTATTTGCGACGAAGATTATTTAAAACGCCTTCTTCGATTTGCGTCAGAGATAAGCCAGTTAACGTTCGTTTCTCTTGACGATAACCATACAAAGCATCGGTAAAGTCCGAACTATGACAATCGATTTGATATACACACACATCGATTAGTCGTCAGTAACTCACCTACATTGAATATTCAGGATGAAGTTTTGTGAAATACAACATTAATTTATCAAATGTTGACATATCGTCTGTTTCCTCTCGTGGAATCATTGTCCTTGGATTCTTTAAATGAATTCAATGAAAACGTTTTCGACATTACATTGAATTCAATTACCTGTGTACGATTAGTTTTGCGTTGAGTCAATGCCATGTGTATCGATTTGACGAAAATCTACAACGTTCAATTTTTCGAATTAGTATCTGTGTTAAGTCATATCGTTTGCTTTTTTTCTTTAATGACATGATCAAAAGAGAAAAAAAAAGAAGAAGAGGAAGAGGAAAATCTATTACACGGATAACGAGAGAATAAGAAAGAAAAAAGATATTTGAATGGACAGTGACAAAGAGGATAATCACTGATCATTCTTCTTTCGAAATGACATGCTGATTGATAACATCGAAGATTTGTTTCCGTTTTGATGAGCCCATCGAAGTGTTTTCGCACCAATTGGCGTAAGTTGTTGGCGATTGATAATCGATTGTTGGCGAACGATGTGCAAAGAAACTCTCCATATATTGTAAAATATATAATCCACAATCGAAATAATTCGGTTGTTGAGGTACAGCAGCTTCAATAGCGGGAATCGTATCGAGATTGAAGACCTTTCGGTCTAGGGAACCGACGGGTAGAGTTTTCTTATGATCGTATTCGAGTTGAAGAAATTCTCTTAATGTAGCTGCGACACGATTTTTTGAACCAGCACGTAACGAATCGAACATGATGATCGTTGGTTTTTGCGAAGGATTCTTTGGTGTAATCGATTTATTTGATTCATCGTCGATTTTAATTGTTTCACTCGGTTTTTTACTATTTTTCACTGTCGAATGATTGTTTGTTTTCTTTTTCTTTGATTTCAATCGTAAATCATGATTATCTTCATCATCACTGATCAAATCACTTTCAGTCAACACATGATTATGATATTGAATTATAACAATATACCAATGTGCTGTTTGATTTATTGGAACAATAAGATAATCTTTGGAAAATATATCAACATCACGTAGCCATCGTTTCACACGGCTGTATCGTCGTTCAGCGGGTCTACAATTTCATTTTTTTGAAATGAGGAAATTTGCTCGAATGAGTTCAACTTACGATATATCGGAAATATCGTCATTGCTTTTGCGTGTTAATCGGGTGTAGAAAAACGAATTGAAGAGATAAGTACGCTGACGATCTTCTTCGGAAAATATTTCATAATATACATATCTAATCGAAAGAAATGAAATTTTCCGAGGAAGATAAAGTTTTTTTTTTACTGAAGATAGAAATCGATGATGTTGTCATTGAGAAATTCGCCTTCGTTCAAACAGACTAGATCATCACGAGATAGATCGAATCGAATGGAATTGTGATTTAAATAAGCTGTTTTTGATTTTCTAGAAAATGAACAAAACGAAACGATCTTTTCGATTTTCGTGAAAATCAAAACTTACAAATCGTTTTCATTAATAGTAAATGATGATGTTGTTGTTAAATCTAATTCAGATGTTTCGGCAGATTGAGAGAGATTATAAAATTCTTGAGCACGTGAACCATTCAAACAGCAAATATTCTTTTTTTTTGAAATAAGAGAACAAATTCAAAATAACAAAATGCTTTTTTTTTATTCTTTCTTACCATTGCAGGTGAATTTATTTTAAGATAATGATAAATAGACGATATTTGGAGTTTTTCAACGTCTGGCTTCAAGCTTTTAAGAAGGAAAATAATTAGACATCGTTTAACATCTAGAAAAGAAACGAACGAACGAACGTATAGAATTTATTTGTAAGATATCATTTGCTAACCTTTGGAATTCGGATCGAATTGTTTACCATGTTCATCAACAGATGGAATATATTTTGCAAAAACTTCCGCAAAGTCTGCACGAACTTGAATAAAGGCAACGGGCTGTGAACATTGATAGGAGAAATAAAATGAAATAATGTCTGAATACGCTAATTTTATATTAAGATTATTCATGAAAGCACCTGAATAAGATTTTCAGAAGAAAAAAAAACATTTCTATTTGTTAAAGTTTGATTAAAACGGTTACTTTTAAGTTTTAATTCAAAATCAGTTTCTCGCAAAAAGACAGTTTCTTCTTCAACATTAAATTCGACAATACCAAATCGAACGGTCGAACACGGCAGTTCGAGTGGTTTTTTCGTTAAATCACTTGGTTTTATCGTTAAATCCGGTATGCGTATAACATCTTTACGATGAATTATCCAATCAGATATTTTTTGCTTTTTTTCGCCATTCGTATGAACATTCGATGGTTGCTGTTCTACTGAAGCAATAATCGATTTGCTAATGTTTTGATCATCATCTTCATCATCACTCAAACAAATTACTAAGAGAAAATAAGACAATGACGTAAAATATTGAAATTACCTTCGGGTACTGCTTTCGTTTTCTTAGCCATATTATCATGTGTTAATACTAGTAATTCATAGTCAATAAAAGCAAAGAATGTGAATGATATGACCAGAGTTCGTTGAGATTGATATGTTAAAATGGAAAGACTGGGTATTCAAATACCAAAAAGAAATAGAAATATAATTTTTTCTTCGTCAAATCGTTTGGTAAAATAAAGAGCTAAAAAAAACTCCATGACTCATCTATGATTTCTTTAGTAAAATAGACTGTCGCAGATGGCGTGCAATTACGATTATTTAATCGTTACTCATACTAATTTTCAGGCTTCTTTCATAACATCTGAATTCTGCTATACAGGCAAACGAAATTACGTAGAGAACAACGATCTTTTCAATTGATTGCAATGAAAATTGATATTCGATACTTAAGTGAATGGCGACATCTTATACCGGTTAGAATCTCGTCGTCTTAGTAACGATTTAGATGACTGTTAATGACTAAATAGATTAAAACCATACGTTCATTTCGAGTGTTATATATATACTTTTTTGCTGCAATGGGTGACATAGTCGGAACATGGCAAGTAGCACTTTCAGATGGCGTTCACAAAGTTGAATTTGAACAGTAAATTTTCGAAGAGCAATCGAGTTTTATTAAATCTACTTTCTTTCTAGTGGCACAACATCAGGTAAACGAATAGTTCGTGTTGATAATAAAGAAGTTGTTCGTCATGATTGGCTTTTCAAACTTGTTGGACGAGAAACATTCAAAATTGGTAAACATCAATGTACGATTAATATCGATGCTGTTAGTGGCTTTGCCTATGAATATTCAATGGAAGTCGATGGTAAACCATTAGAAAAATTCAGTGAAAATCGCTCAAAAATCAGTCGAACATGGACATTAACATTGGATGGCGTGGATTATCGTGTTGTTTTAGAAAAAGATACGCTTGACATTTGGGTAAACGGTCAACGTGTTGAAGCTGAAGGAGCTTTTGCTGAGGGTGATGAAGGAACAGAAACTATGTTCGATATAGCTGGTCATTTAGCTGTTCTCAAAGCTATTTCAACGGGTTATCGTCATACGGGAATTAATCATGCTTTGCTCGTCGATGGTACCGAAATTCCTGTTGCAAAAGAATAAACAACGAGAGATCGAATATTTAAACTAGTGATTTTCTGCATGTTGTCAGTTTATGATTCTATTTTTGTTTTTGTTTTTTGAATAAAAAGACTTCATAGCAAAAAAAATGAACTTGATTTTGTTCCACTCGCGAGAACTCATGTTTTTCACAAGTGTTCTTACTAAAAAGAAATCGAAATTAAATTGTAGTAATGTCATATCTAATAATACAAAAAAAAAGGAACAACTTGTTATTGCCAACTTCCGACGATTTTGATAACGAGATTTTTTTCACAAAAACCCAATGCAATCTCGAAATGTTTATACGTAATTTTTAAATGTTCATCGATACTAATCGCAACATCAAAGAATAAGTAAATACAGATTTTGCATTAGTTAATGATCAAATCGGTCGATCGTGGGAGTTAGAACAGAAAAAGAACTAGACCGATCGATCCAGAAACGTAAATTATAGTATTCAGATGTTTAGTACGCTTTAGTTGCAATCAGAGTTTCTAAGGTAAAGTAATCGATAATGTATTCAGCAATTTTGAAATTGATCTGTTGTTTTTCGTCTGTCAATTTAATTACAACGACAAAGAGAAACTCAGGAAATGAATTTTTCTCGGAACTACTCATATAAATTCGAAGACATTTTCAGTTTTTCTTTTACATTTAGTTACAACTTACTTGTCTCTCGAACTCAATTATGTTATCGAAAATCTTCAATATTCCATTGCTCATCATCGCTTTTGCATTTATTATCCATTGTACAAATGCATATCGATTAGACGCGGCAGAAACAAATACGAAAAATTTCGAAGAAAGCAATGAACTGAAAGATCCATATTTCATTCAACGACTTCAAGCTTTACTTGCGAATGCCGTTGCAAAAGACAATGCGAATCATGAAATTCAAACTCGATTGGCAGTTAATCGTCGGCCCGGACTCCTTCGTTTGAAAAAAAGCGAATAAATTCCATGAAATCTGTTCTCACTTAATTCTCTTTATTTTCAATAAAATCCACGCCTTTTCCTTTTGCCAACAGACTACGGACCGAGCGGTTATTATTGATCTTTGCATGTCACGAAACACTTTACCTTTGTTGTTCCTTTGAGTTCCCGTTTTCTCTGCATACAATCGAATAAAACAAACAAACAAACAAATGAATTACTAATCTCTATGTGTTCTCATAAAGTAATTGATTGATTGATTTATTCATTCGAAAACAAAAATATACAATTTTCTAACACGAAGAAAAATAAGAAGAATCCTATGATTTGACAACGTTTTTGAAAACGAAAAATAGAATACTAATTGTCGAATTTATTTCGAAATCTGATGAGATGAGGATGTTCGAGGTTTATCACCGAATATCGCCGGAAATGTTTTGCCTTCAGGAAAATCAGCTTGATGCTGTTCAAGTAGAACATTTTTACTCAAACAACAATCTCGATACTAAACAAAAGACGATAGTTTTTTCTTCTTTTTCGAAATCTAAAATTTTACTTTAATTGCTTTTTGTAACATCTGTTTGGTATCTAAAGGTACATTCAATTGTTCGATTGAATCTTGATAGTTAAATATCGATGTCATTCGACCCGATGCGTCGACTAATTTGATTTCTAATGGCGAATCGAAATGTTCGAGATTTTTTCGATAAATCGAAATTTTCGTTCCATTAACATGAGTAAACTAAAAACAAACAACAGAATCAAACAGAAAATCTTCTCATTCAACAAACATCGAATTCAATTGATGTTTCCATGAGTCGACATTTGCCATCATTTGTATACATAATAATCTTGCATCGAAGCGATCGAATGATATTCACAAATCTGAAAAGAATCGATTTCTATCGAAAGGAATTCTCTCAATCTGCCGATGAGATTTTACTTCCATGCTCGACGATATTTATTATAGAATTGTTCGGGCAAAGTTTCGAACGAGTATTGTTCGTAGTTGAGAGGCAATGGAAGTGGACCTTCGCTTTCGATATATGAGTTGTATTGTCGTCGGTCGGGTTTGTAGAAAATAATCTTCATCGAACGCAAAATTCAATCGAAATTTGAGAAAGAGATTTCTACTTTTTGTCCATCGGATGATACTCGAAAAACGTCGACGATTCGTTTCGAACCAGTTTTAGCTTCGACAAGATGTTGAATGACAACCTCGCCATCGTCTAAGATATCCATCTAAAGAATTCATTTTCGAATGGATATGTTCAATCAATTGTTGTTGATCTTACGATGTCACTTTTTGTGATTACATGTCGACGATCTAATCGTTGAGTAGTCAATGGTGTTAAACATTCACGTACGATTTTTCGTTGACTAAGATTATTCGTATTACTTAGATTATTCGAACTTAAGACCGATGCTGAGGAAGTATTTCTAATTAAAATGTTTTTTTTTTATGAAGAAATTCGTGATTCGAAATCGAAAACTTACATTTTCTGACTTTTATTGATGAGTAAAGGTGGCAGAGAATTCAATGTCATCGGTCCTTTGGATTCATTGGGTTGCTGTCGAGTCGATGATAAAGATGAGGTATCAAAATATCCACTATCACTTCTCAATGACTTACAAACAAACAAAATATTTCTTCGAAATTCGCAATTTTCGACATACATTTGAACTATTTCTTGATGAATTCATCGAACGTTTCAAGAAAAACGGATGATTCCGAATTTGTACTAAAGTCAAACGTTTCTTCGCGTCTTTCTGCAAGATTCGATTGATCAAATCTTTGGCATCGTAACTCAAACCATCGGGCAACACATAACGAACATTGGCAACTCGTTTCAACGTCGAAAGAACATCTAAATGATTCGTGTTTCGACGATCGATTTCAAATTCGATTTACCTTGATCATCGAACGGCGGTTTGCCAACTAGACATTGATAGAGCAACGCACCTAATGACCAAACATCTGCCTCGAAACTGTGAGTTTTTCGTGTGGCGATTTCCGGCGCAAGAAAATTCGGCGTTCCGACCATCGTGAAATTCGTTTGCTCGTGAGTTAACAATTGTTTAGCTAGGCCAAAATCAGCGATTTTCTATGAACAAAAATCATCGAACGAAGAGAAAGAAAAATCGACACGTACGACATTGTTGTCTTTTGTTAATAACAAATTGTGTAATTTCAAATCTCGATGAAGAATCTGATGAGAATGTAAATACTCGATTCCGTTTACGATCTGTTTGATATAATGGCGAGCTGAAACAAACGAATCATTTGATAGATAAAACTTTTCGATTTTCTACTTTCGTCTTCGGTGAATTGCTGTCGAGTGTTGAGATATTTCTGCATATCTGTTGCACATAATTCCAAGATTAAATAAATATTCGCATCATCTTCGAATACTTCGAGAAGCTAAATACCAAGAAAAATTTCAATCGATCTGATTGGATCAATGATTTCAAACAAACTTGAACTATCGATGGATTACGTAAACGATAATGAATTTGAACTTCTTCATTGATACGTGATTGAGCATTCTTCAATTTCAATTGTTGTTTGTCCATCTAAATCGAATTCGATGAATTCATTCTTTTCAAAAAACAACGCGTCAACAAACAATTTTAATAGCCACATCGAATCCATCGCATAGCCGAACACCACGATAGACTTTCGCAAAACCGCCGGTACCAATTAATTCGAATTTATCATAATTCTGCAAAAATCACAATCGAATACAGTTTTTTTTTTCGAACAACTCATCGGAGTTTCTACTTTGATAGGATCGAGATTGATACAAATCTCGCATGAATGTGGCGTCCATTCAGCTGCCATGATTATCTGTTCGAAATTAGACAATAAAAAAGAACAACATATTTCGAGATAGATATCTCTCGTAGGGAATGTCCAATGTTCAAATGTTTTATTGTTTCGCAGAATTTTCGGAGTTTAGTCGAGAAATTTTTTCTTCGAAGGAAAAACTCATTTTGAAAATAAAATTACGATCTTTTTCGATTTTATTTTCTGATAATTAATCGAACGACATCTATTGCCGCACGTCGACTCCTCGTTTTCTTTTTTTGTCTGTTCTTGCTTTTCACTCGTTCTTCATTTTCTCATGTTAACGAGTATTGTCTTCTTCTTCTTCTGCTGCTCGCTCGCTCGCTTGTTTATTATTTGTTACGATCGATGATCAACGAGATAAGGACTTGGAATTTGATTTTTCTAGATTCAATATGAATTTACATAATGACAAGGAACTCAACGATCTTCTTGATATAAGCGCTGTATGTTTCATAAAATCGGGGATAGATCGAGCATTTTGCTTTCCTAGGTTAAACATCGAACGCGTTTTCCGAATAATATGAACAATTCATCAATACGACCTCCTCTACCCGTATGAATCCACTGGATTTCTCTTTCACAAACATCGAGATTTCTATTTAGATGTTACACTCAACTGTTCCTTATCCCAATGGACCTTCAGACGCAACTTATCCAGGCACCAATAAAGGTTTCGATTTGTTTTGAGATAAAAACCTCTGTTGTTTCGATGATTCGATATTTAGATCATTGGAGTACATGTCCTCCTCCTCCTCCTCCGCTGACAACAACAACATATGATGAAACAGTTTGTGTTTGATTAAAGATTTGGTTTTTATGTTCAATCGAATCTGTTCGATTGATTTAGATTTATGATGGAAATTATAGCAATCGAGATCTTCTCCATCCATTTATCACTTCTAAACCATTGAATTCAGTAAAATCTGTTGTCAATAAGATTTTCATTGTGGTGACTTTGTGCTTTTAGACGTCACGCTCGTCAACTAATGATTTAACATATTCAGGTTTATAATTAATTCATGATTTGTTTATACATTCTTTGCTTAATAATTTTCTAGAAAAACTCGATGAAAAAACTCGTCGATCAAATAATGTAAGTTGCTGACGTTGTTCGTTCGTTCTTTCTTTCTCAAGCACTCATTATAATTGTTAAAACGTCTACTTAAATTAATCATGAATTCGATACGTATCTCTACGGTTTAATTAATGTATGAGAGTGAGATCTGTTTAAAATCATGAACAATGGACAAACGTAGTTCAGTCATTTTCTTATTTAATTAATTGCGAAGGAGTTTTCTTTTTTTGAATCACATCGATCTCTATCTTTTTCGACTTCTGTTTGTGACATTGGCTGTTGACGTGTGAGTAATTGATATAATTATTTGCCGTCTCTGTTTCTGACATGATGACATCTTTCTTCTGTCAGAAAATCGATCTCAAACAAGTTTGCTAATTCACTCGATGATAAATTAAGATGAATGAAGAGATAATGAAAATCAATTGTTTGATTACTTTTTTTTGTCGTTGTCGAATCAAGACAAGAAGAAAAAAGTCATTGGTAAATGCACGGTTGATTTGTGACAATCGTTTATTTCTCATCTTCGTTTTTCTTTGTTACTTATTCTCTATTGAATCAAAAAGAAAACGCAAAGTACGTGTGCAACAGCTGGTCGAATGACATGAATATCGATATATATATATATTTTATTGTGAACGAATGAATTTCAAAAAAAAAAGAATCAAATCAGTTCGCTTCTTCTAGTAGTAGTATTACTTGACCGAGGTTCGATCGATGTGATCAAATTAATAGTTGTGTTTATCTACATTCGATGGCACACGAACGAGCTTTCCAGCTGCGCTACGAGCTTTTCTCGTTGTAAACATCGTATACGCTTAGCGGTAGAGGGACAAACAATGTAATAAAACATAGGACGAGTGATGTTAGTCTCTTTCCTCTGTCTTGCTTGGAGAATTGTCGTGAGATATGATAATAGATATTCGATTGTTACTACTGCTCGTTTCCGACAATGATAAATGAGTGAAAAACGGACGAGAGAGAGAGAGAGATGCGCTAATCGACTTTGCGTATACGTATATACAAAAAAAAAAGAAGCTTGTGTAATAATTATTCGACGACATAAACAGATAGATAATAAAGCAAAAAAAATCTAATGAGATATGTTGCTCGAGGAATCAATTTCTTTTTTTTTATTATTTGCTTTCGTTGTGATCTTGTCAAAAAGAACTATCACTAGCAGAAAAGATCTTCGTTCTTTCCAATTAGATTCTTTCGTATACAGTTGTTTATCTTCGGATAGGGGGTAAGTTATTCGCCCGGGCGCTTTGATGCCTGTTCGAGATACGAGCCTTTGTCTTTACATTTATTTCACCTTCTCTCTGTCTTCCGCTGCAAGAAAGCAGCAAACAAAAAAAAGAAAAGAAGGAAGGAAAGAGAGAGAGAGAGAGAGAGTATATGAGAAAGAGCAAAAGAGATGATGATGATGATGATTTTTTATGCGTCTTGTTTCTCGCTTTCCTGTTCGTGTGCCCGCCTCTAGTTAACACATCGTAAGATAAGGATATCTCGCTGTTCCAGTGAAAGGTCTCCCGCATCGATCGACTCTTCTTCTTCTTCTTTTTTCTTTTTTTTTCCTCTCTTATTCGATGTATATCACTTTTTCCCTCTTTCCTGTGCTATCAAGCAGTGCTACACAATATATACACGACGAGTTTATTTGACACAACAATTATAACTCAATTTGATTTTGTTTTTTCTTTCTTGACTAACTGTGATGAACTAATCGTACATTTCTTTCTCTCAAAAAACAACGATTTAAATGTTCTACTACTCTCGACCATCATATCAGGTAGGATTTTCGATTCATTTTCTTTTTCGATATTTCTTTGTATTCATAAGAGAGCGAAAGGACCTTCTTTATAAGATACACTTCGCGTTTTTTTCTTTTTTTTTTACAATTTATATCGGATTAGGAGAATACAAATCGTAATTGTCACCTTGTCTTTACTTCGAAATCAAATAGACGATCGAGGATTTTTGTTATTTAGATTTTCTTCGTTTTTTTTTTGTTTGTCTTTAATTGCCATTGATCGGATAAAGAAGAAGAAGGGAAAGATAATGCTAATCAATACATTCTCCTGCTCAATCGAACGATGTGAATGTCAGCATGAATTGCGTTCGCACGTCCTTTGATCTCGTGCCGAGTGAGCACAAACAAACGAACCTTTTTCTCTTACATTCTCTTGATTAGCCAACACACAAAATCAGTGGGTGGTGTTCGAATTTTGTTGTCTCTCACTCGAGTATATTGATGTTCGAAAAAAAGAAAACTAACAACGATGTTTATTACTGGCAAATGTGTATATACTAGACTTGAATTGGAATATAGAAATAATAATAATAATAATAATAATAATCATCATCGATCGACGGATGCGAGGCAAAAGAGAAAATAATTAGAATTGATTTTCTACAGAAAATGTCTATTGAAGAAAGCACTTGTGTGTGTGTAGACGAGAACGAACGCACTCAAACGTTTGCATATGAGGTCAATCAAAACAACTTAGATCTTAATAGACTAAAGACGTTCGTTATACAATTGTTTCTATGTTAGGTTTACACAACGGACGACTACAATTCAGAAACAACTGGTCGATATCCACCAGGAAAATCGATCTACGGCAATGATTCAACATACTATGTTGCTGATGGACAAAGTGGTGCTAGTTGGCTACCACCACCGGCACCGCCTATGCCACCAGCATCAACTTATCTAGCCAGTGAGCATGGCACATTCACTGATCCCAATGGTGTGTGTTTACCATCAATGGCAAGTTTTCGATCTCAAGGAACGCCGTATACAACTAATGGCAATGAATCAACAGTACAAACAGGAGAAACACTTGGCAAAGCATTGCAATCTGTATGATATTATATCATTGACAAGACGAGAAACAGTATCATTTCTTTGAATTTAGATTTATCCCAATGATCATCCTTTTTCTTCAACGCCAGCTACGCCTATTTCACCGCCACCATTGAATGGTAACAGCAAATCTGAACAATCATATTGATTTATTTTATTGATTTATTCTTTTTCCAATTCAAGGATCTAGTCAATCATGGGTCACAGCAACATCAGTCACTCAAGCCTATCCCAATCAACTACATCCTCTCGTAAGTATATTTAATACAAATTTAAGAAAAACAAAACAACAAAAAATAACATCGTATTCTAACCTCAGACGTCACTAATCGATCTGAATGATGAACCCTACTATCTGCTCAATTTAAATGAGGTTTGTCTAGAGATACACACACATATGCATATTTACATAAAAAATTAAAAAATGCTTAAGGGTGGTACCGGGAAACTTCTTGCTTTTAATAGTTTTTTTTCTCTCGAATTTATGTTTAATTCGTGTGTTGTTTCTGTTTTTCAGCCGCCACGTTTAGATGTCGACGAATCGTTTCGATCAGCATCAACTGATTATCATCACTACTATCCTGGATATCATCATCCACATTCCACTGGACATTATTCAGCATTTCTAACTCATCCATCAAGTTTACATCCACCATCAACATCTGATACATCATCACGAAATCGACATCATGACCCATATTTACCATGTAAGAAGAAGTTTTTCTTTGCTTTTAAAATCTCATTTTGGATTTCAAGATGCAAATCCACCATCAGCATCATCGTCGACTTCATCGACCGATGCTAATACGGTTCTTAATCCTGAATTGAAAGTTGAATGTACGGAGAAAATAAAAATCGATAATGAAAATAAACCACCTATTCAAAGCAATTCATCGTCAACAACTCTCCCATCACAATTAACAATTGATAAACTCAATGAATTCAATGTTCGACAACAAACATTAACAGATATATCACAAGAAAATGCATCGCCATTAACAATTGCCATTAGTGGATCAACAAATAATGTACATATTGGTCCATCATCATCTTCATCATCGAAATTACGAAAGTAATTCATACAGATTCTCAAGAGTTTTTTTTTTGTTACAAATTTCTTCTAGTTCATTGACATTAAGTCCAAATAGCCAAATGAATTTGTCGTGCATGCGTGGCGGACCAGGTTCAGAAGATAGTATTGATCCAAATGAGACGCCTGAAGAACGTGAACGACGAGAAAAGGATCGTCGAGCTGCGAATAATGCTCGAGAAAGGTGCGCATATTCTCGTTTGTCCAATGTAAAATTCTTCTCTTTTTCTCGATAGACTACGTGTCCGAGATATCAACGATGCTTTCAAAGAACTCGGTCGAATGTGTTCGATTCATATGCGTAATGATAAACCTGTTACGAAATTAGGCATACTCCAGCAAGCTGTTAATCTCATTACAACTCTCGAACAGCAAGTTCGAGGTAAGAAAATGAAAGATTTTCGAATGTTGATTTTCTAAATTTTCTATTAGAACGAAATCTCAATCCTAAAGCTGCGTGTTTACGTCGGCGTGAAGAAGAAAAATCTGATGATTTAAATGGAAATATGTCGTTAGGTGGTTCGCTTCCACCGTCAGGTGTGAATATCATGCCAATTGAATCATCATCAATCGATGGGCAAACATTTATGGAACAGATGCATTCATCGATTCCACCATCGTATTGGCAACAATAATGTTTTTCTCTTTCGTGTGTTTTGTTTTCTTTGTACAACTTTACGTATATGTACGTGTGCGTGTGTGTATTCGCTATAACTTGCTTATCGGTGCCTTTGTTTTGTTTTCTTACTTACTTCTCTTTCTCTCATTTAAATAATCTATACATAAATATGAGAAAAAAATGACATGATGACATACTCTTTCTCTCTCTCTCTTTTTTTGGTCTGTTTTTTTTTTAGTATTTGCCTGTATTTTTCTCTTGATTTGTATATGATGATTCACAATGTGCGGCAATAAATAAATAAACTGAAAGGAAAAAAAGACAAATGTTAAGATAGGACACGACAGTATTTATTCTTTTTTGTTTTCTGTTTTTGTTTTCACTGTGAATAAATCTTCTTTCTATTGAGCCAGCAATACTTTTTGTTAAATTGTTTTATTTTCTTCAATTGAAATATCTGACAACTTGATTCTCTCTCTCTCTCTCTCTCTCTTTCGAATATTTCATTTCTTAATCCTTGTTGCTATACACACACACACGCATACATAAGAAAAATGTGCACTTGTTTAATAAAATTTTGCAAATTAATAATCGATTAGTTTATTGAAGACAACAACTGAAGGAAAAGAAAGAAGCAAAAGATAAAATAGAAATGAATAGTTGAAGAATTGCGAAAGTTTTGTCTTGTGCAATCTGACATCGAAAGGATAAACAAAAATAGTATGTTTGTTCAGGCATAAATAGGCGCTTTTTGACGTGGTTTGATCTTTTCAGATTGAATCCATTGAGCTTCTTCGTTCATGAAATCATCGAAATTATTAAAAAAATATAAAATACGATCATTACGAGTAAATTTATATTCCCTAAAAACAAAACAAAATATTTTAAAGGAAGAATCAGCAAATAAGCAAACAAACCATTTTCGACAATAACGAAATTTATGCAAGATAGTAAATTGTTGCCATCGTTTCCAGAAATTAATTATTCGATTGTCTTGTAAACAATCCGAATTACCAATATGAACAAATGTCAAATCGGACAAGACCAATCCGCTAAGCAAAACAAGCGAAAGAAAATAAAAAATAATCTTTTATCGATCGAAAAGAAAAGTCTGTGACTTACATATACGGAATACATGGTTGACCAATGGATGCATTCAATGCTTCGCGATAGTTCTTAAATGAACCTGTACTATCAATCAATACGGTATGTTCAGCGATTGCCTAGAGGAACTCGAATCGAATAAGAATCTACTTGGCAAAGATTGAACTTACATCAGCGATATTCTTCGACCAATTGAGTCGTTTGATTGGACCGCAATCTAATGCAGACAGAATGGCGAGATAAGAATTGAAGTTATTCAATCGTCGAAGATGCTAATCAATGTCAAGAGAAAAATTCTAGATAAATCGTTTCTTTTCTTTTTTCGAAAATTTACTTTTAAAATTTTGAGAAATTTTTCAAAGTAATTTTCTCGTTGTTTTGGCGAATTTTGTTCCAAAATACGTGAACGTACCCAATAAGAAATATTATTAAAATGCTCAGTAAACGCTGCTAAATTGGGCGAATATTCTTCTCCTTTTTCAATCGACATGTATAAAATTTCAGATAATTGAATCTTTAAAAATAATTCCGAATCGACTAATGTCAACTGTTCGCTGATATCACTCGCGTGAAAATCCAAAAGACTCGCACGTTTCGATGAAATCGAATTCTGTATGAGAATAATATCTTGTTGCGATGAATTCTGATTGACATGCGATTTGGTAAAACGTTCGAGAGATTTCTTTCGAAGTAATTTGCCCAATTGAAGTTCGCCCTGTCGAACGAGAACAGTGACAAAATGCGAAAGTTTTTCCATTAGATTTTCGGTTAATTCATTACTAGAAAAAAAAAGGCAGAAGATCGATTTCGAATAGTCGAAACGAAAAGATCCTACTCGATCTCATCAATGATACGAATGAGAAGTGAAAATGCGTAACGAGCGATTTTTTTCTTTGTCTCAAATTGAACGAAAAACGTGTAACGTTGAAGAAGTTTTTCGATTAAATCATTGGGACTAATGAATGTTCGGTAGGTAGTTAAGAATGCTTCTTGATAGAGAAAGTCTAAAAGAACATCGTCGTGTTTTTCGAAGAGAAAACACAGCAGCAGCTACCTTTTTTATCTGGAGAAGTTGCTCGAATGATTAACGCTTCGATTGATCCACCTCGTAATGGCGGATCTTCATTCTATGAAAAACCAGAATGTGATTTGTATGCAGAAAAAAATTCGAAATTTACGAGATTAAAAACGAGTAAATGCGTAATATCTTCTAAGAAAAGATCATTGACGAGATCGTCATTTGAAATCAATCGATCGATCGAAAGATTGTCTTGATTTGTTTGTGTTTTCGTTGTTGACTCGTCATTCGTCGAAATGAGATCCATTTGCGGAAAATGTTGATGAACTTGTTCGAACAAATCCTCGAAACGTTGTTCAGGCGTCGACACAAAACATGTCTGTCGAAGAAATAATTCCGCTTTATTCTGATCATATCGATCGAACAGCGACATATACGCTCGAGCTAAATGAAAATAAATTCGATTTGCAACAAACTATTCAATCGAAAATAATTATGTCAGATTGATCTATTTGACATTAATATTGATTTAAAGCAAAGCAATCCTTTTGTTGTTGTTATTGTTGTTGCTGACATCAATGTCGAAATGTTTTCCTTCCTATTTCCGTATTTATTCCGACTGTTTTGCATTTTAATTACCTATGTGCCGTTTTGGCGGTACGGGTGGTGGAAGATCTTGTTGTTGTTGTTGTTTTTGTTGAAATTCGTCGGTTGAAAAGAACTTCTTTGTCAATGTCAATGTATTCGATGGTGTCGAATGAAGCGCATCATCTAATTCTCGTGTATAATTTTCGACAATTTGATTAATATCGTCGAATATTAATTGAATGCGATCGTCATTTGAACAATTGGCAAGAAATGATTGTGAACTGCTTGTTGTTGTTGTTGTTCGAGATTGATTGGAGAGCATTGAAGCTGTTGAACTAACTGGACGTTTGTCACGTTTAGGAGGAAATGTTGGAAATGTTGGTTCGTCAAGAGAATGAAGCGATTGAAAACTTTGAAATGAACTCGAACGAAGTTGAACCGACGCATTGATGCAGTTCTACAGGAGATTAAAAAATGTGTTCAAAGTGACTTTTTTTTTCGAAAAATCGATTTACTTTAACTGCTTGCATGAGATCTTTAGCAATTTTTCGATATTTATCATCGGTATTTTGTTTCGAAAGAAGAAATTTATCTGACCATTCGATTAAATCTGCTAGTAATGAGTAAACATCAGCAAGAAAATTGGTTCTAAAGAAAAAAAAGCCAAACAAACTTCAATCAACATGCAAAGTTGATTATTTCTACCTGAATGATTCAGTTTGATGTTCGAATATTCCTTTAAGAATACTATCGATATCAAAAATATTCTCAATAATTGATGTGATTATATTTGCGAGAATTTCGAGTTTGTTATGTGTTAAAACTTGATCGAGATAACTCAAAGATTTGTGAACTTCTTTCTCACATTTATGTAAACGTTCGTAATAAGTTTGCGAGGGCTAAAATACAAGTAAATGTCAAAGAAGAAGATGATTGTTTATTTAAATATTACGAAAAAAAAAGAAGGACCTTACCGAGATCGATTCGTTACTAATCAAAGAATTTCGATCGATTTTCTTGTTCGATCGACTATTTGTTCGATGAAATCCATTTTTTCCATCGGTTTTCGTCGATTGTCGATTGACAATATCGCCAATAACACGACGAAATGAATGTCGTGAAACGGGCATTAGAATTTAGTGCGCGCTTCTTCTTCTTCTTTTTTATTAGTATTTACAATGTAAAGCTAGCCGGGCGAGTATTAATGAGGAAACAGAAAGAGGTCTCACTTATTTAACCTCAGTAACGTTCGAATGATGCCACGAGCAATACATCGAACTGTTGTCAATGCTCATATAAACAGGTCAATGACGTTAGCTTGGCACTAGTACGAGCAAAGAGAAATAACATTGCTGCGCTCTCGCCAATACCGATCAATCATCATCATCATAGACATTGTCGATTTTCTATCGTTGTATGTTTCTGTGTAATAGTAGTAGTTGTTGTTGTAGTAATAGTGCACACGCGTTGTTCAACGAACAGAATCATAGTAGAGCATCGATTGTTATCTCGAGAGAGAGAGAAAGAGAAAAAGAGAAACAGAAAAAGAAGAAGAAATCGAGTAACACATTTTCCATCTGTTGAAATATGCGAGAAGGCAATGAACACTATTATTCATATACTTGCCGATGATTAGAAAAATAATGTGATGACAGATCGGTTTTTTGTCTTAGTTGATTAAAAGAATATTTCCTTGAATTATTAACAGATTCTATTCATATTAAACTTCATTTCACAAACAATTACTTACAAATATAATTAAGAAAATCATTATTTATATCGCTTGTCAAAACACGGATATAAAAGATGAAATTCAATTACAAAATACTGTATCGACTAGATCGATGTTCAAATAGCGGACATTTTTCCATCGTATTTAACGATTAACTTGATATATGTGATCAATTGAACAGAAGTTGATTCCATTGAGAATTGAGCGAAAGAAAATGACGAATATTTATTTGAAAATATACATGAAAAATTAACATTTCGAAACATTTTGTCAGTCAATAAAAATAAATCTTCTTTTTGTTTTTCTCATATGTAAATGTTAAACACACGCTGCTTGTTTTTATTCGAATGAATTCTTATAAATAAAAATAATCTATTTAATATACAAATTGAAATCAAACATCCGTTCATTTTCTATCACAATAATATCGTTGGGCCCATATATTGAAGTGACTCAGTATAATATTCTTCGTCAAATATACGTTTAAGTAGAAATTTTTTTTCATTTTCATTAACATCTGTTGTCGATTGTGTTAATGGCAATGCAAGATAACACGTACAATCGTTTTCATTTGAATACGGTGGACTTAAAATATCCAAAAACGCACAATGTTCATCATTAATTGCAAAGATTTCGTGAATATTCGACTTATTCGGATAGAGTACAGCTGTTTCACTTTGAGAATTAATCGATGTTGACACATGTTTCGTACAAATTAATTCATCAGCATTTTTTTCAACAGAAACATTATACGCATTCAAATGGCCATGACCATCTAAAACTTTAATCAGACCAAACATTTGAGGATGATCATGCAGAGGAATACGATGATGTGCTTTGATGATAAATATACCGACTGAGATGATGCTATCTTCGTAAAGTTTCATGTAGAATACGGGCGCATCGGATTGCAAGAATTTATCGAGATTTTTCTTTTCAATTGGATTTAATGTTCGTGTGGATTTTAAATCGTCGAATAACGTAAAATTAAGATCGTATTTACTCAATTTGTTCATGGAACGTCGCAATGAATCGACTTGTTCGTTTGGATCGACATCGGTATTTGATAAAAGACTCGTAAATGTTTGTTTTGCTTGTTTAACAATCGATAAAATAAGTGCAGATTGCATATCTGAAGAAGAACAAAGTTATTCACACACACACAGTTAGATTTGCCCTCAAAGATCATCCAGTTTATTTAGAAAAGAAAATGAAGTTAACTAATAATCAAGTAGATATATATATATACACACATGAAAGTTTGGAAATCTAAAGTTTTTTGTTTTTGTTTTAATGACGATATGAATGTATTTTGAAATCAATTTGTTCAACGAGTAGATCAAGTGGGAATGAACATGGTACACTTGAAAGAATCGATTGATGGAAAAGATTGAGTTTCTTCGAAAGATTCTCGTCGTTTTCGTTTGAGAAATTTGGAATATTTCGGCATATTAATGAATAATTTAAATACGATAATAAACGACGACTAATATCAATTAAACTTATTCTAAAACAAACGAACATTTCGATTGCTATCAAAATAAAAAAAACTACTTTTTGAAATATTTATCTGCAATCACATCGCCTAATTGGTCGCATAATCGTTGAACTTGAGTGAGAAGATTCGTTTGAGTTCGATTCGCAAGTGATGTCTAAAAATAAAAACGATTTTCATTCGAACAGAAAACTAAAATCTCGATCACCAACTTGTCCATGTCGGATTCTATCAAACGCGATTAATAATTCAACATATTGTCTCGCAAAAGCACCACGACGATTCCAATGCGCGATGTTCGCACGTTGATGATCCAATGAATCTAAGACATTTTTGGCAAAATCATAGTCTCCTAGACGAAAAACAAATGAAGAACATTTCCCACGAGATGATATAGTCAACCTTTTAATAATGTTTCATGAAAGACATTGGTGCAATAGGTCTCATGTGCTCGTCGCCATTGTTTAGCTTGAATCCAAAGACGAACGGCATTCGTCCATTGTTTATCGTATTCAGCACGTTGTGCTTTCGTGGACAGGATTAGATTCGATGGTAGATTGTATTTTTCAACAAGGATTTGCTCGTTGGACGTCAATTCAACGTCGGATGTGACGTGACGTGAGAGAAGTTCTTTGACGAATTTCTCTCGGCTAAATAAAAGAACGTTTTTTTTGTAACAGTTTTTCTCTTTTACTTTGTCGGTTCGTTGATATGTAATAAAACAAATACTGCTAATTGCCAAAATCCAACACCCTCAAGTTGCTGAGCGAAATTCACGTGCAAACGTGTATCGTTTTCGATCGACAATGGGTAACTACCTAATGATTGTAAGGTCATATACAACATCCAACTAAACGGAAAGTTAGTTGTTTTTTTTGAGAAAAATGAATCGATGATCTACCTGAGTCGATAATCGAATGAATTCGGCGTGTAGGAACGAACATCAAATACGTTATCGATTGGATATGTATCATCAGTGTAGAGTTTGAGTAATTTCCAACGAAGATCGAGCGCTCTTGTATTGCCGTAGTGAGCAATGGGTTCGAGCCAAAAATGCTCTTGAAAGGCAGTTTCAAAATCATGAACAATCGTAGAAATTGAATCGGATGATGCATTGGCAAACCTACGAACGAGAAGAATTCCAAGAATATGATGATGCAGCGTTTTTGTTTTCGGTTACCAAAGATGCAATGCTAACGCCATTTGCCAATAGATAGTTCGATTTTGATCGACTAGATTCTGTCCTTTGACAATAAATTCTCCCGATAGAATCGCAATTGTTCGTTGAAAATCATTCGTATAAACATCAACAATCTAATTTCAAACAGTACAAACAACAATTCTCGTTCGAATTCAAATTTTCTTTTTACATCTTCATGTGCACAATGTCGTAGAATATCTCGAACTGTATTACTGCCCGATGCGGCATAAATAAGTGCCGATAAACGAAGATCACCTTCATCACTCGCAAATTGAACACAATCATTGAAAAGACCACGAGATAGTAGTTCACAATTCTGCATAACCCATTGCTAGAAGATTTTTATCTTTTATTTGTCAACGGAAAAAAAAAGAAAAGAATTCTACTTGTTGTTGTGGTTGACTGAGGATACATTGATGCAACCAATTCGAAAGCATTTGCCGTCGTTTTTGTTCTTCGAAATACGCCTGATTAATCGACGAATTATTCGTCGGAATATCAATCGGTCCCCACAATAAACGACACAATTCTAAGACTTGCAATGAATAATCGGTTAGGACTTGAATCGGAGTATCGTCATCCATATGTTCTACGAAATAAATACGAACAATTTTGCGACTCAACTCAAGATTTTATTCGACTGACTTTCATCTAAAATTCTCGTGTAAAATTCGATAAATTGTTGAACGACATTGGCATCTTGTCGAACTTGAAAAAACGGGAGATTAGCTGCGGCAGTCGTCTGTTGAACGCATGATGAAAAGTAAATTTCAAGAAATTCATCGATTTCATGTGGATTTTGATCTGAAAAGTTCATTGGCGTTCGAAGGAGAATCCGTTTTTCGTTCAAAGCTAAACAAGAAAACAAAACGAAATTGATTTTCAAGGATTCGAGCTTTTGTTCGTTTACGATCGATTGAACTGAATCGAAGTTGAGAAGAGAAATTTGTTCGAAAATATCTGCCTCGAATATTCGCAACATTCTTCGGAAGTTTCGAATGAATCGGCTCACGAGCTACTTTCTGCGGAGCACGAAAGATCATTTGAGTTTTGTCTTGTTCCATTGCTGAATTATCTTCGATGATCGGTTGAGGAAGAATTGGTGCTGGTCGGTTTGTTGACGTGATAATCTTAGTCGATGTTATCATTCGGTCATTTGGCTGTTCGAATGCACCGAAATCATCGTCGTCTTCATCGCAGAATATCGATTGAGCTAATTGCTCGACGATATTCGGTCGTAGGCCGATCAATGATTGATTACTAAATCGAACATTCGATTGAGAAATGTGTTGATGATGTTGCGATAGCGTTGCATTTTCTTTTTCTTCCATGTCCATCGGTTGAGTTTTAGGCGATGATAATGCATAAGTATCATTCAAAGCGATAGTTTGATCGAGAAAATTCGGATTAATTGGCTTCTGCTGAGCAGCAGCAGCGGGAGGTTTTGCGACAACGAAGTTATCGTCGCTACCGTCGAGACCGTAACGAGTGAAATGTTTGACAGCAAATGTCCATGAGCCATCTTCGGGCCCATAACGAATGAATTCTCCGTCGAATTTCTTAGTTACTTCGCGTAGATAATCCGCGTAGTTCATCGCTTTGATTCGTTCGATATCGCGAATTTCTTCGCGAGTCGTTCGATCGGTTGGATAAACATCAAGTAAAGTGATACGTGCTGGAGTATTGAGTTCTTCACCGACCGACGGTTTGTTATTATCATCGGGATAGACGGTGAGTTCGTGCCGATCGATTTCGATGATTTGATCGAGATCGAGACCGGCAACGTTGACTTCAGCGTAGAACGTCACTGAACCGTATTTTTCATGACCAACTCGAAATTGTTTAACTAAACATTGACCTTTGTCATTGAACAGACGTTTTAATTCGACTGCTGATGGTTCCATAAAATAATCCTCGCGAGTTAATTTCGGTAGTTGATATGCTCGAGAATCGACATTCGATGAGAATCGATTTCGTTGACTTGAATTCGACGAGGAAATCGGCGGTGGCGGAGGAGTTGTCGAACGTGGTGGAGGTGTTGTTACTGATTGAACATGTGTTGTCAATGGATGTGATATTGTTGGAGAATTTTGTTTATGAACAATAAGCGGAGTCGAATGATGAAGTGGGAGAATGCCACGAGAATTATTCGTTGGATGTAGAGTTTGTTCGCTATTAACTGTTGTTGATGATGAGATATGAGCAGAAGCTGTATCGATAGTTGCGGTTGTTGTCGATGATGATGATGATGTTGACGATGGAATTGTATGAACAGTTGAAATGATATGAGTGTTATTGTTCATATTGGCGAGTGTTTCAAGTTCGGCGAGACGTCGTAGAGGATAGAGCGAACGAATCGATTCGGATTGGAATGATGTGTCGTTGAATTCAGTTGATAGACGTAATTTCGACATTTTATTTCGTCCGATGAGAACTTGTTCTTCTTCTTCACTGAAATCAGCTGTCAATGGACTTTTAGGTTGTCCAATTGGTGTTGTTGGTCGTTGATTAGGTGATTTCAATTCTTCGTTATTATTAATCACAGATGTTGGTGCTGATGTGTTCGGTTTTAATTTAAAACGTATGTCAACTAACGGACGTGCTGATGAAGCTTTACGTGAATTCGATTGTAAAGGTAGAGTTATTGGAGCAGATGTTAATCCTGTTCCTGCAGTTGTTGTTGTTGTCGTTGTTGGTGCTGTTGAAGTCGTTGCAACAACGATTAGATCTGTTGGTGGTTTGATTTGATCGATATTTGTGAAATCTTTCTTTCCTCGACTAGCAAACGGATCGAGAAGTGATACAGCAAGAAAACGTTGTTGAGCAACCGAAGCTGGTTGAACGATCGTCTGTTGTTGAACTTGAGTTTGAGCACCGAATGTAGTTGCTGGTGTTGAACCAAATGTTGTCGTCGGAAAACCGAATGATTGAGTGGCGGTTGATGCTGCTGGTTGAGTTTGTGCTAAATTAAAACCAGTAAATGGTTGAGGATTGAAGATGGACGATGTTGTTGATGCTGTAGGAGCTGTCGCACCGAAGATTGTTGGCGCTGCACTTGTTGCTGTTGTTGAAAAAGAAAATGGTGCTGCAGCAGCAGCCGGTGCTGTTGTTTGTGCACCGAAACCACCGAAAATCGGAGCTGTTGTTGCAGTTGAAGCAGCCGGAGCGCCGAAAATACTTGTCGTTGTTGAGGCTGGAGCTGTTGTACCGAAGCCTGTAAATGCAGGTGTGCTTGTTGCAGCACCGAACACAGGCGCGGCCGTACTTGTGGTTGCTCCGAAAATACTGGTTGTTGCTGGTTGAGTACCGAATGGATTCGTTGCGGTTGTTGTTGCGGTTGGCGCGCCAAAGATGCTGGTTGTAGACGTTGGTGCTGTCGTGCCAAATGGTGTGACTGTCGATGGTTGAGAAAATATACTCGTACTTGTCGCCGGTTGAGAACCGAAAGAGAATGGACTTGCTGTACTTGTTGTTGTCGTTGTTCCGAAACCGAATCCCGGTTGAGTTGTAGCCGGTTTAGCTCCGAATGGACTTGTTGTCGTTGTCGAACCGAAGATACTCGTTGTTTGTGCTGGTTGTGGTGCACCGAAAATCGATGTTGTCGCCGGTGCTGTCGATGTTGCTACACCAAACGGACTGGTTGTAGTCGCTGCAGGCGCACCGAAAATATTTGTTGTTGGTGCTGTACTTGTTCCAATGGAAAATGGAGCTGCCGATGTAGCTGTTGCACTGCCGAATGGACTAGCGGTTGTTGTAGTACCACCGCCGAAAATATTTGTTGTTGTTGACGCAGCTGGTGCAGTAGAAAATGTTGTACTAGCGCCAAATGGTGATGGATTTGGACTAAATGGCGTTGGCGAAGAAAAACTTGTTGCACCGAATACAGAAGTTGTTGTTCCAAATTTTCGATTTGCTTGATAATCTTCCATACGTAATTCTTCCATAGATTTATTCACGTAATCTTTCATCGCACAGATACATTGAAGTTTCGTATTAATCGTTTGAAAGGTATTATTTTTCGTACGCATTGTATCTTGCGCTGAAACAGCTTCGAATTTAACTGTTGTACCCGTTTGTGTTGTTGCTCCGAGAGTCGAGCCAAAAATGCTCGTTGTTTGCGTGGGTTGTGTCGCGCCGAATGTCGATGTAGTCGAACCAAATATCGACGTTGTTTGAGCAGCTGGTTGTGTTGCACCGAACAACGAAGTTCCACCGAACGCTGTTGTTCCAGTTGCAGGTGCTGTAGCTGCTGACGTTGTGCCAAACGCTGTCGTACTGCCGAATGGACGAATGGTTGATGTATTTTGTAAACCCGTACCGAATGAAAGTGGCTGTGCTGCAGCCGGAGTTGTCGTTGCGGTATTTGCAGGCGATGTACCGAATGTAAATGTTGAATTCAATGCTGTCGGTGCTGCAGTTGCAGCTGGCGTTGAACCAAACATAAATCCCGATGTCGCCGGAGCTGCTGTCGTCGTTGTAGTTGTACCGAAAGCTAGTGAAATGAACGAGAAAAAAAATCAAAATAAAACGAGATGAAATTGTTCGGCGAAACATACGATTTGACGCTGGTGCACCACCAAATGTGAATTGACTCGTACCTCCGAACATGTTTCAAGTCAATCAAATTTCAACAGAAGATAGAAATAATGAAGAAAAAATAGCTCGTCGGGATAAATTCTCTCTTTTCTGACTCGTGCTCATCGATGCAGTCAACGAACGAATTAGATCTTATCTAGATGTCGTCTGACTTTTTCAATAGTTCGAAATAAATTGAGTTCTCGTTTTTTCGAGATACAAAAATAAATTCATCGATATTTTTATTCGAAATTCGTTCGATTAATTTTCCGGAAAACTTTCTGATTGAACCAATTGTCATGCTGCTGACGATGCAAACCAACGAATTACAATAACTATCGATTGTTGGCAGTTTATTTGCTTCTCTTCTTCTTCACATAAATAAAACAAAACTGTGAAAACTAATCAAGGTTAAACGTAAACGAAAAGAAAAACTATTCGAATCCATGGAAGACCCGACCAAAGCCGATATTGACGCTATTTTCAAACGATTAAAAACACTTCCAGCAAATAAAGTCCGTCGAAACTTTTTCAAATGTTTTGTTTTTGTCTAAATTTCTCGCTTATAGGTATGTTTCGATTGTGAAGCGAAGAATCCAACGTGGGCATCTGTCACTTATGGAGTATTTTTATGTATCGACTGTTCGGCAAGACATCGTGGCCTTGGTGTTCATCTATCATTTATTCGCTCAATAAATCTCGATACCAGCTGGGGTTGGCTTCAACTTCGGTAGATTGATTTTCGAATTTCATCGTGTTCATTCAATTGCTTTCTGTTCTAGTGCCATGCAAGTCGGTGGCAATGCAAATGCTGTATGTCGATTTGTCTAAAGGAGACGAGATTTTTCGAATTTGAGTTTTCTTAGGACGCTTTTTTTCAACAACATGGATGTAGTTCGAAAGATGCGCAACAGAAGTATAACAGTCGAGCTGCTCAACTCTATCGAGACAAACTTCATCAATTAGCTACTAAAGCAATGAAACAATACGGCACAAAGGTAGATCAAACAACGACGATCTCATTATGAAATTGACTTTGATGTTTGTTTTTTTTTGTTTTGAAAGATTTTTATTGAAGAAAATCATAAAACGGAACATAATCAATCGACAAACGATAAGAAAGACGATGATTTCTTTCACGAACATTCCCAAGCATCATTAAAACCAAATTTGGAAGAAAATGTTACCCTATCAAATAACCAAAATTTCGACAGAAGTATTTTCGACTTCATAGATTTCATGTCGAATATATTCTCATTCGATTTTAGACGAGCAACAGTCTGACGGACAAGGACCATCGGTTGATCCGAATGCACTCAATGATCCATCAAATAAATCGCTCGATCCAAAGAAATCAACGATTGGTCAACGACGTGCACCTCAACCGAAAAAAGTCATTTGATTTGTCTTGCATTTTAACTCGTAAAAATCGTTTTGTTTTTCAGAAAGGATTCGGTGCACAAAAGGTATCGACTGATTTCAATGAAATCGAACGAAATGTTCAAGAACAAGAGAAATTACGTGAACAACAAGTATTTCAAGAACTGAAAACTCGAGAAGAAAATGAGAAACAACTTGAAAAACAAATGTAATTGCGTCTAATGATCTTATTGATAATCATTTTCGATTGGATTTCTAGGGCAGGTTTGAAATTCGCCTATCAAGACATCAACAAACAACGTGAAGTCGAAGAAGCGAGATTAAAACAATCGAATCCGCAAAAAGCCGAGCAAATGGAACGTCTCGGAATGGGTTTCGGTAGTCGAAGGTAAACTATTTCATTGGAATGAAAAATAAACTCATTGGAAACGTTCGATTTAGTGGTGTGAGTCATAGTGCGATGACTGAAATGCAAACTATTCAACAAGAAGGCGTTACATCAACACGAAACATCTCATTAGCTGCGAAGAACCGAGATTTCTTCGATGATTACGGTACATCATCATCATCATCTGGTTTCAACACTCGATCGAAGTACGTAGAAAAATAAAACATTTGACCTATTGTCTAGTTTTCATCCTGAAGTTCACGATCATTGAGAAAAGGTACTGGATCTGTTATCCATATATCATTTGCTCTACTAACAGCAGCGCTATTGTTTTTGCATAAAAACCAAAAGTTTATTTACCAAATGAGTCATCATTGATTAATCGTCAATATTTGGAGAAGGGATTAGACACATGTCAATAGATTGTTTGTAGCTGTCAATATGAATATTTGTGTTTAGGCTTGACGATGATCTATTCAAACCAAAATCAACATCGAAAACCGCGGATACATTCAGTTCCGAATGGGATGTTATCGATCGTAAAACTCCAACAAGAGAACCTTCTTATTCAACCTATGAAAAACCTACAAATGATTACAGGTAGCAATCGAAGAAGAAAGAAAAAACATCATTTGAAAAATATCTATTTCTTCAGTTCATCATCAAAATCTTACAGCAGTAACAATACTGCAAGTAATAATAACAATGGCGATGCGATGAAACGTTTTTCCAATGCAAAAGCCATATCAAGTGATCAATTTTTTAACAATGACTCCAGCGTAAGGTGCAGAAGAAAAACGAATAAGCGCTTCGAATAATCTGCTTTAGGCTGATCGTAATAACGCAGCGTCGCGTTTTCAAGGCAGTACAAGTATTTCAAGTGAAGATTACTTCGGTGATCCAAACCGAAAGAATCAAAGTCATCCGAATTATCAAGGTCCAGACATAGCTACGATGAAACAAGATTTCAAAGAAGGTGTTTCGAAAGCTGCTGGCAAATTATCCTCTCTGGCAAGTAGTGTTATGTCAAGTATACAGGTACGATTGAATCTGAATGCAAAATCAAAACATAATTTGGGGAAATTTTTAGGATCGCTATTAGAATGAATTACATCCATTTTATTTTTATTCTTTGTTCAACGTACAGAAAGACACATGCGCGCACTCAAATTCAATCGTGTCTTAAATGTTAATCATCAGGAGAAATCGATTTTCTTTTCGCGTTCGTTCGGTTGTTTGTTAATTCTGTGTCTTTTGTGCATTCGTTCTTCTTTTAATTTATTTTTCTTTTAGAAAAAAAAACACACAAACACATCATTCTTTCTGTTCTCTTGATATTTAAATATAAAAATTAAAAAAAACAACAACAACATAAATACATTTTTTGTGATATTTAATAATCCATGAAAAGATAGGTGATAAGCAATTTCATGCCTTCGGATTAAATAACATTTGGAAGACGAAAAAAAGAGGAAAAATCGAGCTTCCACCATAAATATTTACATTTATTTGACAATTATCAAGAGAAAGAGAATCACTTTAAGCGACACGACAAGAGAACAGAAGTATTGTTTTGTATGAGAAAAAAAACGAGTGGAAGTAATAATAAAACATCGACGAAGAGAACGAGAATATTTGTATAAAGTCTATCGTCGCACAGACACATACACGTCAGCGTCAAAAGAGATGACAAAGTATACAATCGAACGGGTTTTTTCATTTCGAAATCAAAAATTCAAAATCAATTGTCATGGAAAAGCATTTTGTTCAGCTATCGCAACACGATCAAAGGAATTTCAAGGCCGTTTTAAGTAAATATTGACTTCAATTGTAATTGATTGATTTATTTCGTTTTCTTCATATTCAGTATCAAGGTATCCAATCCCAAGAATAAATATATCGGAGAGGATATTTGTTTAGTTGAACCGAATCCTGATCGAGCCCGAAGCTATTCAATCTATCTAAAAAACGAAAAGAAAAATCTTTTTGGGGAAATATCTTATCGGTTGGATAATTCCAATCAATATGAATACACGATTGACATCGGAAATCGACGTTATCGAACACGAAGTTTAGATTTAAGAAATCGTCATTTAACAATTCTCGACATGACGCCATCGCGTTCATCATTGCAGCCCGAAATGTTATTCGAAGTGATGGAGACATTTTCAAGAGTGAATAAAAAATATAATATGACAATTTATGATGAACAAGGAAGATATGCGTATTTAGCGATTGTGATTTTGCTCATTTTACTCGAGCAAGAATAATTTATTCAAGACTATTGTTATCATGTTTCTTTTTGAAATAAATTTTTGTTTTCTAGTCAAGAATTTACTGTCATTTCCGTAATTAAAAACTCTAATCATTTTCAAAGAAATAGAAAAAAAAACGTGTGGTGAATTGTATTAACTTTCTCAGCTGGTTACCGCAAAAAGAGCAACAAAGTAACGTCACGTATTTGTGTCATGTTCTTCAAATAGAATATGACGAACGAAGAAAAAAAAACGCAACATATTCGTATTACTTATGTTATGGGAAACGGTAGGCGATGTCATAAAAATGACGACATATCGATGTATATATAACCTTGCATCATGGTTATGAAAACTAAATGGGTTCGCATTACTCCTCTTTATCAAGTAAATATTTCGAATTGATGAACGATCAATCGTTGATTTTGATTTATTCTGTAGAAATTAGTCCAAATGCCGCCGAAACGAGTTTATTTCCTCGTGCAATGCAAGTTTTAACCTACGAGTATTCGAATGACAAGCATACACGACAAGAACTCGATAGACTTCGATCAGATCATAAGAAATATTTGAAAGAACAATCACTTAAACCTAATGCAAAACTCAACTCGTATTTCGTTCAATCATTGAAACAATTAGAAGAACAACGAGGCTTTTCTGTTCAAATGTCGTTCTATTTTGATCATGCTAATCGATCGGATTTAGAAGATTTTGCACGTCATGATCCATGGGTCAAAGCTGGATTAGTTACAAATTGGAAATACAAACTCGATACTATTGTGTTCGATCCTTGTCAAACAATTAAAAAAGATAGAACTGCGAAATATGCATTTGAAATCTAATTGTCAGATATTTTTTGTTTGTAAATAAAAGTTTTATTCATTTTTTTCATGTGAAGAAAGAAGAGGATCTGTTTCTTCTGGCGTTGATTCATCGTCAGAATTTGATGATTGATTTTCTTTTTTGATGACTTTCGTTGAAATATTGGCAAGATTTCGTAAATATTCAGACTCAGCTGTTCCTGTCTGTTTAACAAGTTGTGTAAACTGAGAATTTGGATTCGAAAGTAATGCAGTCGGTGTATCGAATTCTAAGATTCGACCATTTCCAAGAACCTTAAAAAATAACGAATGAATTGAAAATAAAAGAAAAAAAATATTCAAATACCAGAATTCGATCATTGTCAATAATCGTTCGTAAACGATGAGCAACAGTGAGCACCGTTGAATCTCGAAATTGTTCTCGAATTGTTTGTTGAATTAAATGATCAGTTCTAAACAAAAAAAACCGAATTAATTCAATAGAACGAACACAACAATAAAAAATTACGCATTGTCAACATTCGCAGTTGCTTCATCGATAATAATAATTTTCGTTTTCTTTAAAATCATTCTTGCTAAACAAAGAAGTTGCTTTTGTCCAACACTTAAATTGGCACCGCCTTCGATCACAGTCGATTGAAGATTATTTGGCAATGTTTGACAAATAAATTCTTTGAGTTGAACTTGTTCAAGTGATAACCAAATTTGTTCATCTGTATATTCATTAAATGGATCGAGATTACTTCGAATTGTTCCTGTAAAAAGAACGGGATCTTGAGGAATAATCGATATTCGACTTCGTAAATCATCGAGACCAATTGAGCTAATGTCGATTTTGTCAATTCGAATTTGTCCACGAAGAAGATTACCCATTCGAAATAATGTTTGAATAAGAGAACTTTTGCCAGCACCTGTCCGTCCGACGATTCCAATTTTTTCTTGATTTCGAATATTCATCGAAATATTTTCAAGAGCAAGATGAGCATTTTCCTCATCCGAATGAGACATCGACACATTCTCATAGATAATTTCACCTTTCGATGGCCATGTTGATGGTGGTCGACGATCGTTGGGTACTTCTCGATTTGGTTCTTCATCGAGATTACAATATTCAAGAACTCGTTCGACAGCAGTCATTTGCGATTCAACATCAACCGACAATCGAATTGTCCATTGAAGAGTGCCCATTAAAACTAAACTGTATGTCATCATCAAAGCAATATCAGCTGACGATAAATTGTCTTGAAAGATCTTGGCACACATAGCTAACAGAGTAACAAGACTAATAAAAGATACAGTTATCCAATCAAAACGAATTGCCGCCCATCGATTAAGAACACAAAGTAAATAATTAACACGCGTATTATTATTTAAATGAAGAACAAATTCATTCGAACAAATATCTTCGGCTTTATACGATCGAATAACTTTCAATCCATCGATTGTCGATGTTAAATACGAATAAACCGGACTACGTGTTATACCTTCGATTCGTTTTAAATCTCTTAAACATGATGCAAACTTATGACGAATAAAAATCATTGCTATTGCTGAAATCATTGCAGGAATAAATGACCAAGGATTTAGATAACTAACTAATAATATTGTTCCAATGACTCTTGCAAGACACTAATTATGAATCAATTAGCTCGATTAGATTCGAAAGAAATCAAAAAGAATTTACTTGAAAAAATTCAAATAATGATATTGGAAGATAATCATCTAATATGGCGATATCTTTAGTAAATCGATTCGACATTCGACCTGAATCAAACAGAGAGAATTGTGTGTTTTCTTTTTACTTATACAAATTTTCTTTACCAATTGGATTTGTATCAAAAAATGCAATTGGAGCTCGAATAAATCGATGAAACATTCGATTATGTAAAACGCGACCAGCATTTAAAAATATAAATTCAGTGATCGATACACGAATCAAAGTGACTACCAAAAGAGCAATGACACTTATCAAATAGACATAATATCGATGATTCTGATGATCCGTCCATTGTTGATCATTGAGAGTTGTAATCGAATGATTAGATCGATTTTGACAGTGTTTAGCAATTTGATATCGATACGTTTGATCGTAACTCCAATTCGATAACCATCGATCGCTGAAGATTGAAATATATTCTCGAATCGAGAATAGAATAAGAATTAAAATGAAACCAAAATAAAGACCAACGCCCGATCGTAGATAATTTGTATAAACACGCCAATTAACCATGCCAACTTCTTTTCTTTCGATATTATCAAGTTTTGATAGATTTTCTTTTTGAAAATTATTTTCTCTTGGTGTTTTATCTTTTTCACATTCATTCATTTCTTTTTCTTCGGCTTCATGTTGACAAATATTTCCCAGTAGATTAATAAATGTTGGTGAATTTTGTCTTAATTCATCGTATTTTCCACAATGTGTCACTTGACCCTAGATTTCATTGAAAACTAAATTTAGATTTCATATTGAAACAAAGAGAAAAATACGTTATTTAAGACGATAATTAAACTAGCATCTTGTAAGAATTGAATTTGATGTGTTGCTAGAATGCAAATTTTCTTTTTTAAATGTTCTTTGATTGATCTAGAATGATTTAAAATCGAATTCGATTTTTATTGAAAATGAAATCTGACTTTTTAAAAAGATGTTTCGACACTTTAACATCAACAGCAGATAACGGATCGTCCATTAAATAAATATCAGCATCTCGATACAATGCTCGAGCCATATTCACACGAGCTTTTTGACCCTGAATTCACATACACAGACAAAAAAAGCATAAATTTCAATTTTCTCGAAAGAAACAAATCTTTACGCCAGATAACATGACGCCTTGATCACCAACAAGAGTATTAATTCCATTCGACCATTGATAAATATCCTATTGAACAATAATCTCTGTATTTCTTGACAAAAAATCAATTTAGTTATACAGTTTCGAGTGCAGATGCGTGAACAACACGTTGAAATAATTTTTCATCGTATTCTTTGCCGAATAAAATATTATTTTTAATTGTTGATGAAAATATCCCTATTGAAAACAAACGTTTGATTCGATTCAGTTTTTTTTCTTTAGATTTTCGAACATGATTCTTGTGGAACATAGCAAAATGAACCGTATAAACGAACTTTTCCTTCGAAATAAGTTATTTCACCCGAAAGTGTTTGTAAAAGCGAACTCTAGAGAACGGATTCTACTTTCAAAATGAAACCGATTCGAAAAGCAACAACAAACTTTTCCTGATCCAACAGGTCCAATCACACAAATAAGATCACCGGGTTGAGCATTAAAAACAAGATTTTTCAATTGAAATTGCGGATCTTTTTGCCAAAACGCTCGGTTAATATTACAAATAATGCCTAATCGATGTTCTTTTTTCATTTCATTTGATTTCGGCAAAAGATCTAAATATGATGTTGATAATAATCGATTGTCTCGTTCACTTTCATTTAAAACCAGATATTTCTATACAAAGAAAAAAACGATATTTCTTTTTACAAAAATGCATTTTCATAGAATAAAAACCTTAATACGATTTTGTGCAGCCAAATAATTAACTAAATTTCTCACGGCCATTGTAAATGGATGGACAACATTCATTCGAAGATGATTGGTCATACACATAGTTATCGCAAAGAACTGAATATCAAATTTCAAATGAAATGCCCAAAGAACGGTATAGATTAATACGAAAGTCACATTATTGAATGTATGTGATAAAAGTGTTTGAATACAATCGAGAAATAAACGACCCGCACATTGAATAATTTCTCGTTTTCGTATTTCAGAAACTTTTCTACTGAATGCTATTTCCCAACAATACATTTTGACAATACGCATTGATTTGATGATTTCAGACATTGTTTTCACACGTTCGTCGGTTATTTTCAATATTCGTGTTCTAAATGATTTTCATTGAGAGAAAATAGAAAAAAAACCCAATCTTCTGTTTTTCAACTAACCGAAAGAATAAGATCATTCGACTGCATACAGCTTGAACACATAAAAGAACAATAGCATAAGCAATTGCAACGAACAACAAATATCCAATAGATTTCCAATAAAATGTGATTACAAATACCAATTCAAGCGGAGTTTTCTAAACGAAAATTTTATTCGAACGAAGTATTTTTGTGTTTTTATTTACCCAAAGAAAATTTGCATGCAGAATCGCATATTCAATTTGTCCAGCATCATTCGATAATAAATTAACAATTTTACCCGAACTAAGACTGTGTATTGAATGACTCGATAAACGAAGTGCCTAGAATTTTACTTATTTATTTAAAAATCAATCACACAAATCCAACAATACCTTCCGATAGACTAAACCACTGTACGCTATACGCATTGACATTCCATGCATCAGTATTAAATAGATACACTAAAATATCTTTTTATGAGCAAGATTTTTTAAAAAATAGACTAACATAATGGTTAATTGTACTTGTACATAAAGCACTTAAAACTGTAGCTAGAGCTAGAAGACTTGCTTTCCATATTGCCATTGTTGAGCAAGGTTCGAAAAAAGTCATTAAATGACTTAGTATAAGTGGTTGAGTAATGCTTAATAATGACTGAAGACAGAAACGAAATTAAAAAAATGAAATATTCAATCAAGAATTAAATACGAACAGGAGGAATTAATAGAAGTCCAATGAAAAACAATCGCCATCCCATTGTTACTAAAGTTGCTCGAAATAAACTTGGATTATCTGGACATCGTTTCAGTTCATCAAACCAATTGTTTTCCAAGTTTTTTCCTAATTTATCTGCTTCGAGATGCCATGGAACGTCATATAAATCATCAAATTCAATTGTTCCTTTTTTACGATGTATATTCAATAACTGTGTTATCCAACTATTTAAAAATGTCAATCAATTATTTATTTTCGGTTCAATTTTGTTTCAAATATGCAAACCTGTGAAAAAAACGAGACCATGGATTGGCACGTAAGTACGGACTTGGTTTGCTTGAGTCAGATATCGTCACCATTTTCTTATCGAATCTGTATCAATCGATAAGAAGAAATAAACGTGTGATCGAGAAAAGAAAAATAACAATAATAATAAAAATATTGATGTTTTATGGTTTCTTTTGTACTTGACCCCTTTCGATTTTTAAAAAAAATATTGCACTTTTCGTTGAAAAGAATAATTATTAAATTTGTAATCTCAAAGGATTAATTCGTAATGAGTTCAGTGATTTGATATGTGTGTGTGTGTGCACTTTGAAATCGATCCTTTTTACACAAAATAACGATTAATTGCAGTGTTATTATAGCCACTGAACGAGAACGTTTTTTCATATGAGAAAAAATCAAGGATGATTCGTGTACTATGAGTCATTGTTATTTCCTCGACATACTTTCCGCGAAAAATGTAATTACATAGGAGATATTGCTTTTAGAGCTGATCCTTTTCATAGAACTGTTCTAATAAATAAAATTATTCATATTTAAAAGAGTTTTATCTCTATCTAAATTTATTTTTAAAATAAAGAACATAGTACAAATCAGTAAAAAATAGAGAAATGTTTTTTTTTCTTAATATTTGATATTAAATAATGATACAGTTTAGTTTATCCTTTTTTAGTATATGCACAGTAACCATTTACACAACTACCTTCCGAACAGGTAGGATTATATGGTTTGTCCGTATTGGGACCACAACAAGTCAACGGAGGAACACCACATGGTACAGATTTAGGACAACAAGCACCTAAGATACCGCCATAGTTCTTATTATAAGTGTTGCAACATATGTAACCGCTAGCACAACAATAGGAATTACCATTGTAATTACAACTAGTTTGACCAGCTCCACAAACTACACGACAGCAACGATTACTAGCCGTAGCACAAGCAGCATATCCAGTCGAACATTTTTTAGCGGCACAATTTGTACTACTGGCACGGTAATAACCGAAGCCGCAGGTATCTTTATTTGGACAGCACCCGTAATGACATGAAGAGTAACCAACTCCACAACTCGTTGTACAACAGAGACCACCAGTACCGGCATACGTTGGTTTGCAACATCCAGTGCCAGCAGGACAACAATATGAACCACCATATGTACTATCACCGTCACATTTGAGAGTATTAGCAGGACAAGCAGATATACGGCAACAGTAATTTGGAGGAGTTGAACATGCAAAATATCCACTAGGACATACTCTGGGGCCACAACAACCGGTACTACACGGATAATAATTATATCCGCAAGGAGCACCGTTTTTACAGCAACCCCATTGACAAGAATTTGTATAATAATTGAGTGGACAATCACGTTTGCTTCGACGTAATACTTCGTCCAAAAATGATGAAGTATTCACAGTTGCAATTAATATGACGAGTAGATGCGTAATAACGACGATTTTGTTTTTCATAGCCATGTTCGATATTTCAATGGTTTGATATTATGGCTATTCGCGCATGTATATATATGCGTATATTGTCCCATGTTGCTTACGTGTTTTTGATCAATTTTTTTTCGTTAAATACGTCATTAACATTGTACATAGCTAAACGTCACCAATGAAAAAAATCGCTTTAACGCAATTAAGTAAAGTTACTCAACCCTGTATTCATACATTCAGATCAATCAGCCTATTCATCAAGAAAAAGATAATTATAGCTGGCTTATGAAACGTAATAAATGCAAGGTTATTCAGTATTATTAATCTTTATGATATGTCACAAGATAAACTGTACAATTTTATTTTTAATAAAAAAAAAAAATTCATGTTTTAGTGTTGGATAAGCACCATTAGCATTTATTGTGAAATATCATTAAGCTACTTGATTGCTTGTGAACGACCGCCAGATCTGGTTTATTATCTTTATTAAAATCATCGGCAACTAAAGCACTCGGCCATACACTTGTTGCTACAAGTTCATGTGCAGAAAAAGTCATATTCCGATCATTAAAAAGTATATCAACACTGTTTGAATATTGATTTAACACTGCTATATCAATTCTATGATCGAGATTAAAATCAGCAGATATCAAAACAGTTGGCCCGGTTTGAACATTGTACTTTCTTGGAGTTTGAAACATGCCATTGACAATACCTAAGAAAATGCTCACTGTATTTTCACCTTGATTTGTCACGACTAAATCTAAAAGTTTATCATCATTTAAATCAACTGCAATTATAGAATTAGGATTGATTCCCGTAGAGTATGTTGAATTTAACCGAAAAGTTCCATGACCACTGCCGAAAAGTACGCTTATATATCGACTTTGATAATTAACTATTGCTAGATCTTGATTTTTGTCATAATTGAAATCACCAGATGTTAAAGAAATCGGTTGTTTTCCTGTCGTAAACATAATTGGATCTTGAAATGTACCATGACCATTGTTAATCAGTATACCAACATTGTCATCGGCTACGTTGACCACTGCGAGATCTATTTTCATGTCATTATTAAAATCTTGTGATATAATAGCAGTAGGACTTCCTCCAATGAAAGTTGTTAATATTCTCTGAAATAATCCATGAGAATAATTCAACATAATATCAACAGTATTATCAGATTTAATAACAGCTACATCGACTTTTTGATCATTGTCAAAATCTGCTAGTGACATCGAATTTGGTTTCATGCTGAGTTGATAAAAAAGTCTACCGTTGAAAGTACCATCTCCATTGCCCAACATCAATAAAAAACTATTGTCGAAATCACTAACCACTATGAGATCGATGTTGTTATCGTTATTAAAATCACTTGTAACGACTGATTTCGGATAAACACCAACTGCATATTTATATGTCGAGTCAACAGTAGTGTTCGCTTTCATTATTAGAATTTCGACGGTATTATCGAAAACATTGACGAATGCTAAATCTAATATGTTATCATTGTTAAAATCAGCTACTTTTACACTACGTGGACTCGAACCAGCAGTATAGATTTTTCGAGAACTAAAAGTTCCTTTTCCCGTGCCAAACAATACGCTAATAGTGTTGGCTTCTAAGTTAGCTACTAATAGATCATATTGTTTATCATTGTTTAAATCAGCAGTTATTATATTAATCGGACTTTTACCAGCCTGATATTTACGATTTGTATTAAACGCTCCATTTGCATTTCCCAGTAAGACACTAATTGTATTACTATCAGTATTTGCTACTGCTAAATCTAAATACGTATCATTGTTAAAATCGGCTGCAACTATTGATTCTGGACTTTTGTCCACAGCATACTCTTTTGCTTTCATAAACGTTCCATTTCCATTACCAAATAGTACACTTATTGTGTTATCACCTTGATTGACTACTGCTATATCTAGTTTTCGATCATTATTAAAATCACCAGATGCTATCGAGTTGGGTGATACACCAACTTCTTGTGTAGTTTGATCTTGAAGACTTCCATCAGCATTACCAAGTAAGATACTGATCGTATCATCAAAATAATTGGTTACAAGTACGTCTGCATATGTATCATTATTGAGATCAGCTGTTATTAGTGTTTTTGGTTGAGTTCCAACTAAATATTGTGTTTGACTTTGAAAACTTCCGTCTGCATTACCGAGTAATACACTAATCGTATTACTATCTGTATTTACAATTAAAAGATCTTTTAAATTATCATGATTTATGTCAGCTGTTACTGCGAAACGTGGAATGGCATCGACTAGAGTCTTTAATGAAGTTGGAAAGGTACCATTTGCATCACCTAATACTATATCAACACTATTGTAGTTTTCACCGATAACTGCTAGATTGAGTATGATCAGATCTGTTCTACTATCATTATTGAAATCTTTAGATCCCAATACAATCGATGACGGTCCGATATCAGATATCATAAAATCTGTATAAGGATTCGTACATACATTTTCTAGAATTAACGCAAATTTATAGATTTCAAAATGATGATCTATACTCGAAACGAACAACGTACTTGCATTTTGTTTACCGAATTTCAATGGAAGAACACTGCCAAGTATAGCTGCAATGATAATCAAAACGAATAATAAACCAATTGGTATGATGTATCGCTTCTTTTGGTACCAATTATTTCTTCAACACAAAAACAAAACTAAACAATTTCTAGGCAAACAAATAAAAACATACTTTATTTTGGGATACAGACGCGCACCTACGCATATAGATATGATTGATTTCGTTTAATTATGAATAATAAAAATACCTTCGAATGGAGGTTGTAATAGCGTCTGTTGCGGTACGAGTTGTTTCAAATGAATAATATGAAGATCAGGTGCTGGATTAAGTCGAGATTTAACTATCATTTGAGTGCCAGGTAGAAGAAGAATCTCATCTTCGACAACAAAATGTGAATGAGCACGTATTGTTCGACCATTGATAGCTTCAACGGAAAATAATGTTCGACCTCCACTTTTACCTAAATATTGATTATTTTCCAGTACAAGTAAATCACTTGTACACGATGAAAATGTCCACCAAATCACCGTTTTACCGGGTGGAAATTCTTCACTTAAATTTTGTGTAACGCCTCGCCATATAGTTAACTGAGGAACGCATGGTAACTTTGCTAGAGCAGTTAAAAATAGTTTCATATATTTGAAATAGGGTCGAATCTGCTCGTGACAGCCTCCTTTTAGAGCACGATTGAGCATGAGATATAGACTTGGATGTGGAGGATCCCATTCAATCGTATAGAGACGAATTGCAGCGCTCTCGTCAATTGTAAGATTGTCTGGTGGAATTTCTGGAGTTTCATCGAGTGCCACTTGAATATACATTGATAGTTGGTAAAGAATATTAGTCAATGGAGCACATGCTTTATATAATGGCAACAAAGGTTCGTCGGCATATCCTGCAAGACGATTTAAATCTCCTTCGATATCATTGATACTATTTGCCGGTATAAGATGTGCTTCTTCTACGACTCGACGGTTTTTTGTTCTAGAATTGCCCAGTCCTTCTGATTTATTAATGTTCGAACATAAATATGCATTATTTTGATTTTCAATATCTTCTTTGACGATACATTGCTTCTCTTCGTCTCTTCGAGTTCGTTTTTCCTTCTTACGAACATTTTTTTTCGTCGTCACGTGTTCATTGTCAATAGTAGTCAATGATAGTTCGATCGTCTCCTTCACCGGATTATCTCGTTTCATTATTGTTTGTTCTGATAAGTGAAACTAAATATCTAAAACTACAAGTTTCTTTAAAAAAATTAATACGACAATAGTTGATTGAAAGGTAAAAAGTGAGAGAGAGAGAGAAAATGAATAAATACGATGAAGGTCACTTTTCTTTTTTGTTTTCATCGACGATCATAAGTAATGATGCGTAATACACCAACGATAAAAAGGTAAATACGGTAGGCGATTTTTCTTTATATCTTATAAATAAAAAGAGAGAAGGAGAGAAACAGAAAGAGTAAAAAGCTTAATTAGTTATTGATTTGATGATGCATGAAACTAATTAAAGATACAAGGTGAAACAGTATATATTGAGTTGTTTCAAGGATTTGAAGAAAACTCGGATTTAATTATCAATGTCTTGTTCAATATTTTGCACTCATGGTTCAAACAGTGATGTGCAGATTTCTGTTGATCAAGTACTAATTATATTTGAAAAGATAACGAATGACGAGTAAAACTGTGTCATCAGTTTACTTAAGATAGTAATTCAATTCACGTCATCACATATTTTATCAAACAATTGTCAGGTGATATAAAAATAACATTCGTACGGACAAATATCAATAACATCATCATGAAATTCTTAATTGTCTCTTTCGTGCTTAGTTACTTAATTATTGATACAGTCGCTATTATAACTCCACGAACTGTTCATACGATTACTTTTCATCCAACTACGGTTTCATCATCCACAGATTCTACTCGATCTTCAGTATTTACATCAACATTTTTGCCTTTCTGGACAACTGCTCGTTCAGATTGGATTAGCGGAACATCAACAGGAGCAACACTTCGTCGCATTTTTCTTTGCGTTTTGGTTGGGCTTCTTCTTGGCAAAGTTATACAACTAATTTTCCGATCAAAAAAAGCTAAACTACCACAGAAAACTGATGATTCAAAGACATTAGAAAATAAAATGTGTGTTACAACAATTAATATCCAACGAGAGGAACCACCACCAAAATATGCTGATATTCATCATGTTTAATATCGTCGATTAATAAGTATTATTAAAAAGTAGTGCATTTTTATTTTTGATCGATTCAAAAGACAAAGAAACATTTTCAAATACCGAAAAATAAATTTTACAATAGAAATTAGGACTTAGAATCAATGTTAGTTTGTGTGTCGATTATTTATCTGTTTGTTTTTCTAACACAGCAAATAAAATATCATGTCGAGTTTCTATTATCTAAACTTCACCTTGTTGTTGAAAAACAGTTGTTGTCAATGCTTTCAATGGCATCGTTTTCGTGCCGCCAATCGGTGGCAAAAGTGTCGATCGTTTCAATGGAGTTCGAGGTGCTTGAATTTTGTTCGACTCATTTGTTTCGGCACGACTATTCAGTAACTGACGTTGTCGTTTCGTGTACATCGGTTCATCGAGCGATTCAATACTCTTCGACGACAATGGTCGTAATTGTTGCGGTGGTGTTGGTGGTCGTTTTTTGACCAATAAAACGGTGAGATCTCGTTCAGGACTAGCACGATGATTTAATGACGATGAACGTGTTGTTAAACGGTTGGCTGATTGTAGATGTTCAGTGTGTTCATCGTGATTGTTCGCTAATTTCACTGGTTTATTCGGTAGGATAACTTGTCCGAGACGTTGACGTGTTTGTAATTGTTGTTGAATTTGTTTTTCTCGATGCAATTGATTTGTTAATTGTGCGATGATTGACGAACGTTGTTCGAGTTCGACTTTTAATTGTCTATATTTATCATTTTCTAAACGTAATTCTGACGCATGTTTTCGTTCATTGACAATCAAACGGTTTTCATATTCATTGATGATTCGATCTTTTTCATCGATAATTTCATTACAATTCTTGATTTTGCCTTTATATTCATGAATTTCATTTTCCAATTGTTCGATGGTCGATCGAAGTTTACCTGAAATAGTTTCAAAAAACTAGTTTGTTAGTCCTCGTTTCGCAACATACTATCTTCAGAAGAATTGATGATCGTTCCACCACCGATAGCTAATTGAAAAGTGAGTTCACTGCATTTCTGCTGCCATTTCGTGATTTCTTCGTGAAGATTGCTCAATGTCGATGCGTGTTCACGTTGAATAAAATCAATAGATTTTTCTGCACTTTGAAGTCGTTGAAGAAGATTATTTGTATCCGTCGAAGTAGATGTTAAATTCGACATAATTTTCAATCTAAAACGACATATTTTTATTTTCAATCTATTCTACAATTCTTCATTTTGTTTTTCTTTTTGATTATTAAAAACAAACACTCTGCGCATAATACGAAGAAGAATGAGAGAAAAAAAAGCGAGAGAGAACAATCAATACAAGTCGAGGCATTTGTTTTCAAAAACAAAAATTGCATTATTATTCATTCATTCGACATTATACAAAGAGAAAATAGTCTTTTCGTAACTTAATTCTTTATCTGACAAAATAAAGTTGTTGTTTTTTTTTCTAACTGAGAAAACGAGATTATTTTTCATCATCACGTTTGTTCCAATTACGAACTTTCGGACGAGCATTTCCACCTCCTCGCGTAGTCGACGTTCGATTCGTACGAGCTGTTAAAGCTTTTCGTTGTGCATTTAAATTAATCGTCGACGATTCTATCAATTGAATGAAAAAAAAAACTAATTTCCACTAAACTCGGATGTTTTTACTCGCTACAGTCGGTTCTTTTCCCGGTGTATTATCAAGTACTTTCCAAAGATCACGTATATTTTCTGAGGCGATTGTTGTGGTTGTGTGATCACTATTCATTAATGGATCTAAAATATGCGTTGATTGAGGAATGTGAGTGATGTTTTTCTTTCGTTTGTTTACTTTCGGTTTTTTCGGGTGCACTTATTGGTCTTTGGTTGAGATGCTGTTGCTGATGTAATTCATTAGAGACCTGATGTGCACGTTTTCGATTCTCTAATTCCTGAAAGAAAGAGAAAAAAAAACAGAATTTTTTTTGTGTTTTTTGCCTATTAAAATAGGAGAAAAAAGTTCGTTAACTTGTTTCGTTAGCGCGTATTGAAGTTGTTCAAGTCGTTGAAGTTTATTTTCAAGGTTAACAAAATCTTTTTTCGGTGAAGTCGCACGAATATTCGTCGGAATTGTATCGACGATTTGCGTCCGTTTAATCATCACTGGTTCATCTAATCGATTAACGAAACGAAAACTTTGATTTGCTGAATTAATAAGAAATTTTTTGTTCAACCTTCGTGTCGATTGAGTTGCGAACGAAGATGATTGCTGATTTCTAATAAACGTTCTTTATCTCGAATTAAAGTTTGTATTCGATTGTTTAATTGTTCGATTCGACGTTTTAGTTGATCGTTTTCTTGTTTGAGAAGAACTTCATTGACGTTAACACCGTCATCATTCGATGATTCGCCATTTGAATTACCGATTTTCGGTTTAACTTCTATTAGAAAATGAAGATTAACAAATTGAAACCTCTCTCTCTCGATCTCAAACCGGAATATTTTTTCGATAATCGTTCGATTTCATCTTGAAGTTGTTGAATAAGAATCTCTTGTCCACCATAATTGAACAATGGCGTTCGACCAGCAAGTTCTAATTTCGCTTCACTCAACTAAATCAATTCAAATCATTGAAAAGCTTTTTCAGACTTGTAAAAAAAACCTTTCGTTCAAGTTCAGCTACGTCTGCATTTCTTTCAATAATCGATTTTTGATATTCATCAGCCTCACGTCTTGTTTCCAATAGCAGAACTTCGATGTCGCTCATTTTCTGTTTCATACTAGTTAATTCTGTTTGATGTCGACGATCATCTGCATTTAATTGATAAGTTAATTGATCAATACGCGATTGTCTCTGTCGCAGCTAGTAAAACACAAAGTACTCTTGCCGAAAAAGAAAAGCATGCATACTTCTCGTTGAAAATTATCATGATTTTTTTCAATTTGAATTAATCGTCCTTCTAACTTGCGCACTTGAGAAACAAGTTGCATCTTATCCGTACGAAGTGCCGCTGAAAAAAAAGTAAAAGATTGTTTTGTCGATATTGTCGAACGAAAATTGTTTACCAATCGTATTGTTTAACGATTGAACATAACTGTTTAAATGAGGATTTTTTTTCAATTCGTGATTGACAGCCGTATGATCGACATCGACATTCGAATGTCGAGAATCAAGTCTCGAGATTAAATCTCGATTTTGTTGTCGTAAAGTTTGAACTTCATTTTGCAATTCGACAACTAAATTCGATTGGCCCGATGTTGCTTGACTTGGCAGATCGTTGACAAGTGCTTCCATTTGCTGTCGCATTTGAGCGACAACCGAACGGAGATTTTCGTTTTCACGTTGTAAAACGACTAAAATATCTGCATCGCCACCATTCTAAGACAAAAAAAGATCATTCGAACGACAGAATTCGATGATAGAATCGATTACTGATTTGTATTGATTTGAATAAGCTTTTAGAAGATCGTCTTTAAAATGAACGTCATTTTCCAGTTTTTTAACTTGAGCAAGAGCCTTTGGAAAGAAAAACAGATAGATAAAAAAATCGAGATTTGATCATAGAAAACTCACTTGTTCATGAGCTGTGGATAGTTTCTCGATTAAATCTTCAGATTTATGATATTCTTGCCTTTGATTTTGATCTAATTTCTTTTGCCAATCGATATCTAATTGTGCTTTAGCTTCTTCTAGCGCTCGTTCACGATCTAATGCATCTTCGAGTTCTTTCTTATATCGATTGATATGATTGTCTTTAATTTTCAATTCAGCTTTCAAAGCATCACATTCATCTTGTCGTGCACGATGTTCAATATTTTCATTGGCATGTTCTTTACTCAATTGTGTTAGCTGATGATTCCAATCTTTTTTTATTCGATTGATTTCATCTTGTAAACTAAACAAAAGAAGAAAAACAAAACTCGATTTCCTAATAAATTTCTTATTAATTACGCCGATTGTTGAGCGTCTTTATCTCGAATAATTTGTTCATGTTCTCGTTGTTTTTCATTTTGTTGTTGACGTAATTGCAAACACTGATCAGTCGCATTCTGCCATTTATCTTCTAGTTCTTGATAACTCTCTTTCAATTGTTCGATTTTAATATCTTTCTCACGCGATAATCGATCGAGTTCACTGTATCTGCAAAATTCATTCATAGAAATTCAATCAAATTTAATTTTGAATTTACTTTCTACTATAATCATCTTCACGTTCTTGTAATCTACCATCGACATTACTGCATTTTAATTCTAATTCTTTGATTCTAATCAACGAACGATTTTTTTGAACGAGAAGAGAAAGAAAAAGAAGTTCTACCGTGCATTTTTGACAGCTTCTTGCTCGTGTATTTGCCATTCGAGTTCTTTAACGAGTTTTTCCAATGTTTTATTTCTTTCATTGAATTCCGTTTTGTTCAATTCAAGTTGTCGATTTGTTTGAGCATGTTGTTCGATTTCTTCGGTTAATAATTTACTCTAACAAAAAACAAAATAACTAACCAATTCATTGTCAAATGTAAATATTTTTCTACAACCTTAAGTTCACTCGCCAGTTGTAGATTTGTGAGATCATCGAATCGACGTTTCCAATCGTATTCGAGTTTTTTCGTTTGTGTTTCGAATTCATTGGTTAATTCTCGTCGTTGTCGTTCTAATTCACTTTCTAATTCCGTTAAACGTCGATTAATTGCGCGACGTTCTTGTTCCAATTGTTCACGTTCGGTTTGAACGATTTGATCGCATTGTTGTTTGTACTGGGCAAGATCTTTTTCTTTGACCGATAAACGGTGAAGAAAATGTTTTTTTTCTTCATCAATTTGTGATTCGCTCTGTTTTTTCAATGTATACAATTGATCATTCACGATTTTTAATTCAGATATTTCGCTATTTTTTTCATTGAGAATTTTTTTCATATCTAAATAAAAACGATTTTATACAAATCAATGGTCGAAAAAAAAAAGAAGAACAACCTTTGAGACGAGTATCGAACGTAGATAATTCTTTGTCTCGATCATTGATTAATTTTAAATTATATTTAAAATCTTCAGACAAACGAGTATATTTTTGATTCAATTCTGCATATTGTTCGTCTTTGTTTTCGACCGTTTTTTCTAATGAATTCAATCTAAATATTTCAATTTATTGTTTTTTCTTTTCAAAAAACAACCCGATCGGCTACCGTTCTTGCATAACATTCAGCCATTCTTTTTCTTTTTGTAAAGCAAGTTGTTTCAATGCTTGATCATCCATGTCGATTTTGATCTCGTTTTCTTTTTCTTATTTTTAATCACAAGTCATAATTGTTCACTTCAATCCTTCGTTTTTTTTTCTTCTTCTTCTTCTCTCTTTCCTTCATTCATCCATCCATTTTCAACTCGGGTTACTAAGCAACAACGAAGGCAAGCGAAAGTGCATTACCGTGAAAGAAATTCTTCTGTTGGCAATTGAACAACTACCGTCACTAAGTGACATGAAGTGTAAAAATGAAATAATGGTCTCGTCAAGAATTTTGTCTCGAAAAAAAGAAAGAAACGTATATTTCAATTGATTTGAAAAAGTGAAGCCAAAACAATGCCGTCAACAACCGCAGGTAATATTCAACAAATATTATTCTTTCAGCACTTCTATTCAATATATGCATAAATACTTGTAGACAATGCGTCCACGGATAAAACTAAGCCAAAAGTGTTATTATCGTCGCGTGATTGGGAAACATTAGCGACCGAGTATAATCATTCGAATAAATCTGTTTTAGTTTTGTATTGATTTTCTTGTTTAGTCGTAGTAATTTACGTCGTGAAAATACGAATCTATCGAAAGTAGATGCATCGGAACGAAATTTTCAACAACGAACGGGCGGATTGACTGATCGTAGTCGACGAACGATACGATATGAATCGGAACCATCGAGCCAAGAAGATGATGATGAAGAAGATCAACTTATCGAACGAACACGTCAAGAACAAACAGATTTACCAACTGAATATTGGCAAATTCAACGTTTAGTCAAATATCTCAAAGGTGGTAATCCAACGGCAACTGTGATCGCTCTTTCATCGATTCGAGATTTTAATTTATCTATTGAAATATGTCAATATGCCATTCGAGATGTTGGCGGACTTGAAGTTTTGGTAAATCTACTCGAAACAGATGATATCGATTGCAAAGTATTAAAAATCTAATCGATTCATTTATCATTTATTTTGTTCGTTTGTTTTCTGTATTAAGATCGGCTCGTTACATATTCTCAAAGAAATTTGTAATAATCCATTGATTCGTCGAAATATCGCCGATCTTGGCGGTTTACAGACAATGGTCAAACTGCTCGATGAGCCTGATAAAGATTTGAAATGTCTTGCTGCAGAAACGATCGGTAAAAACCATCGAACCGCTTTTGTTTTCCAATTCAATTCGATTTGTTTTAGCTCATGTTGCCAAATTTAAACGCGCCCGACGAGTTGTTCGTCAAAACGGAGGCATCAAACGATTGGTAAGTGCCGATTGCGAAACACTTTTCTAATCAAAACGAAAAAACTCTAGGTTACACTGTTGGAAAACGCTCCGATCGGTGGTAGTCAAAGTTCGAGCACTGAAAATGCGAAGAACATCGCTGTGGCTCGTGCAGGTGCTTTAGCACTCTGGAGTTTGAGTCGATCGAAACGAAATAAACATACGATGCAACGGGCAGGTGTGATTCCATTATTGGCGAAATTACTGAAAAGTTCAAATGAATCGATGTTGATACCTGTCGGAGGAATTATTGAAGAATGTGCAACGGATGTAAATGATTGATTTGTTTGTTTTTATGAGTATGATTTGAAATATTGATTTAGCCGGTTTATCGAACAGCTATTCGAGGAATGATACCTGATTTGGTGAAGAATCTCTCGAGTGCCAATGATGAATTGAAAAAACATTGTGCAAGTGCGATATTCAAGGTTTGATTGCCGAGTTTCGAAGTTTTCAGAATAAAGAAAACGATAGAGTTTTTATAATAGTGTGCAGACGATAAAGAAATTCGTGATCTTGTTCGAAAACATATGGGTCTTCGACCATTGCATGATCTTCTTGATAAAAAGGACAATAAACCTTTATTAGCTGCTGCAACAGGTGCTATTTGGAAATGTTCGATATCTCGTGAAGTACTTTCAGTTTTTTTTTCTTTTGCTGTGTGTTTTCACTCGATGTCTCACGATTTGGTTTACTGTAGAACATTGTTCAATTTCAAGAATTTCGAACAATTGAAGCACTTGTTCAATTGTTAAACAATCAACCCGAAGAAGTTTTAGTGAATGTTGTTGGTGCGTTAGCTGAATGTGCTAAAGTACCTGATAATCGAGTTACTATTCGAAAAGCTGGTGGAATTTCACCATTAGTTAATCTATTAACCGGAACGAATCAAGCACTCTTAGTTAACACGTGTCAAGCTCTACGACAACTAGCAGAGGATCTTGAAAATATGGGGTAGAGACAAATAATTGAAAGAAAGATGTTCAATTTTTGATATTCTAGATCAATCGATCGATTGGATGGCGTTCGTTTGTTATGGTCACTTTTGAAAAATCAAAATCCACTTGTACAAGCAGCTGCTGCTTGGGCGATATCGCCTTGTGTCAAAAACGTTAAAGTCTGTTGATTCTGACCAAATCAATATCGTTGATTGGATGTTTTTCTTTTCTTTTTCTCGATAGGATTCTGGTGAAATGGTTCGAAGTTTTGTTGGTGGTCTTGAATTGATTGTTTCATTATTGAAATCAAAAGATGTCGAAGTATTGGCAAGTATTTGTGCAGCAATTGCTGAAATTGCAAAAGACGAAGAAAATCTCGCTGTTATAACCGATCACAGTGTTGTTAAACTTCTTTCGGGTTTAGTCAATCGAGTAAAGATTTTCAATTTCGAAGAAAAAAAAGCAAATTCTTCATGTTTTTCTTTTGAAAACTAGCATGAAGATATTCTCCGTCGATATTTGGCCGAAGCCATAGCTGAATGTTGCAAATGGGGACATAATCGACAAGCATTCGGTGAGAATCAAGCTGTTGCACCTTTGGTCAAATATTTGAAATCTTCGGATCCTAATGTACATCGAGCAACAGCAAAAGCTCTTCATCAACTCTCAAAAAATCCAGTTAATTGCGTGACAATGCACGATGCTGGTGTTGTTCGAGTAAATTTCGTTGAGTTTAAAATCGAATCAAACATGACAAATGTTCGTATTTAGTTGTTAATGGAAATGGTCGGTTCGAAAGATGATGTTCTTCAAGAAAACGCAGCAGTTTGTATTTCGTATATCCGTCGATTAGCATTGGCTAATGAAAAATCGAAAAACACATAGACAACAGATAAACAAGTCCTTTTTTCAGTTCAACCGACAAATCATGACAATTTTGCTTTTTGTATTGCACATTTATTTTTAATCTAATAAAATAAAATAATATACCCCTGTTTTGCTCAAAAAGGAAACGAATCATAGTCAATTTTCTTTCTTTTAATTTCTCTAATTTCTCTGTTTGACAATTGACAAGAGTAAATAAACAAAATAACAGTCACTATAGCAATTGATTACATGTTCATGAATTTATTATTACAAATTTCTCTCTCTTTTCGATTGTTTCTTTTTCTTTATTTTTTTTATTGAAAAAGAAAACGAAACTTATGTTTGATTGATTGATTGTACATCATCGTGTTCAGTTAACTACTCTTGAATTTCATTTGACTGTAGCAGACAGAAAGGAAGGGCAACAACCATAACAACAATAGCGACTGTGATTTCATTTGGAATTCTCTCTTTTTTTTTTTGTTCTTTTTTTCATCAATAAGTAATAACAAACTGACAAGAGGCAACAATCTACTCAGTGAAAAAAGTTTGATCAATGTTACGGTAAGAAGACGAAGAAAAAAAAGCGAGCAAGGAGAAAAAAGAGAAGCACAAGAATGCTTTTTGTGTATGCTGTGTTCTGCTACTGATTGATTTAAAATTGGTTTGTTTTTTTTCTTCTTCTCCGCCTTCATTTTTTTTTCTTTTTTTGCATTAGATGCAAGAAAAAAAGCAACAGCAGAAGAAAGAAACGAGAGAGAACAGAGTTTTCCGTTTTGTGATTGTTGTGTTGGGTGTCAAGGTGCCCAATGCTTGTTGTCAACGAGTGGTAACAACAAATGAAACAGAAAAAAAGAGGCGTTTACATTATGAACATCAATCGAGTAGACGAATATACGAGAGAGTTTACTTTGATTTTTAATTTCAGACAAATTTTCAAAAACAGATTGAAAGATGGTCTTTACCGAAACGAAACCACGTGGTCCTATTTCGGCTATGAATTCGACGCCGGGACCAGTTTATCTCTTGCCTGGTTTAGTAGGCAGTACGTTTCATGATCCACGTTCAGTTCATAGCAAACAACCAGCTTATTCATTTGGACTTCGTCATGGAAAATATAAAGATGAAGCATCACCTGGCCCATGCTACTATCCTAATACGAAAATTTCTCGTACGGGAAAAGATGGATCACCACAATATTCACTCTACTCTCGACGAGCTGATCTCAAAGGTGATCTTAATCCTGGTAAGATCGTCAAGATTATCGATAGATTCTCGTTAAAAACGAACATGTTTTACTTTCTTAGGTCCGGGAGCATACAAACCCGAAGAAAGCGGACCAATGAAAAGTGTCTTTCAATCACCACCTGCCTATACATTCGGTACTCGACATAAATACTACGGTCTTGACAACACACCTGGTAATTAGTTTCAAATTTACTTTGTTTTTTTTTCTTCAAATTCGTGTCTCGTTTCACAGCTCCGAATGCATACGGTTTACCCACTATGCTTGGTAAGACTGTTCAAAGTGTTAAAAAACAAGCTCCAATGTTTACAATCACTGGTCGAAGTAAACGTGGTGGTTTCGACGAAGATTTACAACGAACACCAGGACCAGGTAGACATTTTTATCTTTTCAAAAACAGCAACTGTTCTCCTCTCTCTCTCTCTCTCTCTCCTTAACTTAGGTGCGTACAATGTGACTAAACCGGGCATTTACAAACAAGAACCTCCACACTTCAGTATGATCGGCCGAAATGAAATGCCTGGCGATACAACACAAAAACCAGGACCTGGAAATTATTCACCCGAAAAAGTTTGGCTTCATAAACAACAAGCACCCGGCTACTCATTCGGTATTCGTCATACAATGTATGAAGCGCCACTTATCGTCGAAGTTAAAGAATAAAATAAAAACGTCTAATTTCTTTTTCTTTTTGAAACTTCGCTTTTTCGTCTACTCAACAGTTTTCTTTTCTTCTTCTTCTTGTCCTGAATTTCAATGAAAAAAAAGAGAATTTTCAATCTACATTTTTCGTGTTGTTTGTCTGATCTTTTTTTTCGGTTTTTATATTTTAATATATCAAATGATTTCATTTCAAATATCTCATAGAAGTCTTCATTTTTTTTTCTCCTTCTGATTCTGATATTGACTTACGTGTTTAAACGGTTTCTTTTTTTCAATTAAAATTTTCATCATTGAAACGAGAGAAAAAAAAACAGATTCGTTCGTTCACTATTTAAATATCACAAATTTATTAAAGAAGAGAGAGAGAAAAAAGACTTGAGATTTTATTAAAATAGAATATAGTTATAATCTCTTGACATTCGAATAAGTATTTGTGGATGTTGATACCGGCAGATCTTCACTAGCAAACGATGACAACAATTGATATTGATAGTTCGAATCATTCGTCGACGATTGTATTTGTTTTTGACGAAATAAAAACCGACGAATACGTTGTGGAACAAATATAAATAAACAAATTGTGAATGCCATACAAATCAATACGAAAAGTGTTCGAGATGTTGGATATATTGAGTGCAAATGTTGCTGATCACGCAGACGATTTATTGTTCTAGATTAAATCGATGAAAACCAAGGTAAATGAAATGAGAAAAATAATACTTTAGTGGAAGAAAACGAGTTTTGTGAAGAATTGCGCCGAGTGTCCATTGAACATCGTTGTTATTAACTAACGAAGCCGAACGTAAACGTTGATAATCGATGGGAAATTTTAAACCATCGTGGAGAAATGCATAGAGCCATGCAGATTTAAAACATTGTAACCTATTGAAATCAGAACGCTTTTCGAAAATGAAATCTTCGACAAAAAGATTTATTTTACATTAGACGATTGAGATTGACATTCGGATAGAGTTTTTCATTGTAAATCTTTTGAATATTCTCCCAATTTTCGTTACAATAAACCTAAAATAAACAAAGACTTTCTTCGAATATTCATTCACTCATTTAATTTAATTTACTGTTGATGCATTGAGAAAAGTTAATCGAGCATAAGGTCCGCCGATTTTGAGAATATCTAACAAAGTAAATTCAATTCTTACAAGACTTTGTCTTTTATCATACAAACCTTGCATTGTATACCAAAATTCAGAAAATCCATAGAAATCCTGTGCTCTATAGTTAATCTCCGGTTGATAGACACCATTAAATGAACAGGGTCTTTTCGGGCAAGTTGCATTTAAATTTAACAAAGTAACTAATTGTTTAGCACAATTAAGAAAATCTCCTTCGCCCGTCAGATGAATTGTTTGATTATTTCTCGTTGAACTCATTGTATAACCTCGTGGTAAACAATCAGCATCATTGATAACTAGAGATGATGTATATGCCGATTGAGATTGTCGAGCGATTTCAACAATTCGATCGATATATTTATCGAAAACTTTATTTGCACCGTAGCCGAGAAATGTTGTTACATAGATTTTATATTTCAATCGGTTTTGATTGTCATCGTAACCTAACGAAAACTCGGCAACATCTTTGCCAGTTACAGGAACCTGAAAAATGATTTGTAAATTTTGAGTCTATTTACGAGTTACGTACTTGATCAGAGACTTCAACTAGAATCGAAAATTAGAAATATGTAAATGTGATCGTGAACAACTTACAAGCAATTTGTGCAGATGCACCGCCCATATCGAGAATACCGACAGTTGATGGTCGACTTTCTGAAAGAATAGAAGAAGCACTTTCGATAGGTTCAATTCATCGACATTTTACTGGAATCTGAATATTGAAAACGGCCAAGAACATAGTTAATTGCAATCCAACTGTAGATGCCTTCTAATTCACCGGATATAACTTGAAAATGTGTTTTCTCGACTTCGAAATCATAATCACGTTCGATGTCTTTAAATAGATCTTCCAAGATTTGATTTTGTTCACTGATCATCAACGAAAACAATTCGATTTGTCAATAGAATAATTCGATTACATACTTTAAAGGCAGAAATCGCAGACCAGCTGTTGCCAAAATATATACTAAAACATTCGAAATCAGTTTTTCGAATATTCGAAACAAATTATCGACTTACAAGGTGTGTCCGTGTGTTTACTCGGTGGAATCTTATCGGCAGCAAAATCTTGAAAATCATGAGATCAAATTTTTCAATTTTGAATCAAATCATTTCAATACCTAATAGAGATTTTAAATATTCTGTTGCATTTTCTGGTGTTTTTGCCATTGATGAAAGACCTGTTGAGTTCAAATAGAAAGTCGAAAATAGTTCGTTGAATGCAAATGTTCAATTACCAGGCTCGAGTTTTTTCACCACAGGCACTCCTTTGTCATCTAGCAATTGTTTGATTTGCAACATTTCATCGGGCTTTCCTGAATGTTCAGGCCAAACATAAATATAAAGTCTCGATCCACTACTTCCACAATCGATAACTATTCCGTAATGTAAATTTGGATCGTCATTTCCAACAGTTTTCGGTACGTAAACGCCGCCATCAGGAGTTGATTGTGCACCGATTTCATTCGATTTTGTTGGGATAATAGACGAATCGACCTAAACGAAAAAACATATTGTCCTTGAGCATCTGAATTAAACAACAACAAAAAAAGAATAACTCGCTCTTTATTTCTCTCTTTCTCATGCTCTCTGGTTTATTGAATTCAAAGAAAATCAAACATCATGAGAAGAACTAGATTCAAGACTGTCTAAGATCTCTTTCGATCGAAGATGTTCTTCTGTTAATAATGATATTCCTAATTGATCCTCTTGTTTCAATGGTTGTGCCATATCTCGAAGCCATTTCTTAACAATTTGTACACATTCTTCAATAGATAAATTCGTTAGTCCATCATTTAAATATTCTTGTATCCATTTCGGTATTTTTTGTCGTTTATCCGAACGTAAGAAACGTTTATCAGCAAATATCATAATTCCATAATCACTTTTGCCACGTAAAACACGGCCAACACATTGTGCTGCATGACGCATGGCATCGAATGTTAAGAAATCATTTTCTCGAATATGAAAATTTTCTCTCAAATATTCTAAACGTGCTTGTAGAATTCGTGATTGTGTGTAAACATAAGGAATGCCAAACATAATTACACATCGGCCAAGATGATTGTCAAAATCGACACCTTCACTAACTTTGCCTCGTGCAACCGATAATAAAACAGCACCACGACCATTATCACAGGCCTTTTGATAATTATACAAAGCCAATGATGTTTCCACACTATCCGGTGTTTCAATAAATAATAATTTATATTTTTGTACTTGTCCAATAATACCTAGTTCATGCCAAGTGGCAACCACATGTTCCATATATGTATACGATGTAAAAAAGCAAACAATCCCATCGGGCACGTGTGTACACATTTCAATAAGTAAAATTCCATAATTTCTTATAACAGCTTGATCTTCACGGAATTCAAATTTCGATGTAATCGCTATTTGATCATTGCCACGTGTGACTATCATTGGCAGAATACACGGTCGTGTTAATGTCATTGTAAATGTTTCCATAATTGCCGGTGTAAATGAGAGAATTTTTGGATACATATCAATTGGTGAAAGTGTTCCTATTTTTTTTTCGATGAAAAATAAACAAAGAGATTATTTGATTGATTGAAATTGTCGATTTGTATCTACCTGATGTAATGATAACCGATTGAAATCGGTCGAATACTGGTTTAATTGCAATTGATGAATCCAAACAAGTGAAATGTAAAACAGGATTGTAATTCGTTGATTTATTGTCCGAAGAAGGTTCGATAATTAATGTGAAACCTTTGGTATAAGTACTTAGAATTGTTGCAAAATTGCAAAGTAATATTAATGGTTGATAAAGATGTATATCACGTGTTTCAAGCGCTCGTAACAATGAACGTAAACGTTCGGAACAAAATCTCAATGGTTTTCGTTCGATACAAACACGAACTTGTAAATCTTTGAGAAACGACGGTGGAGATTCTTTGACAACATGCTGAATGTACATTCGTGTTTTCATATATTCAAGAAAACGTTTGATAAAAACAAGAAAATGTTCGGCTTGTCGAATATTTCCCGGTATGTTTTCTTTGAGAACATGTTCGGGTAGAATTGGATTCGTAAGAATAGCATCGGTTTCACGTTGAACGGCTTGTTCACGAAGACCTTTGACTAGATTTTCGTATTCTTGTTTTAATCGATTTTCATCATTGAATTTCTGTTGTTGAACAATAACTTTTAAATCATCGACATTTTTCTGTGCACGTTCGAGAATCGTTTTTGATAATGTTATCGACATTGAATCAATACAAACATTATCGATATTATGTGCTTCATCGAACACAATAATCGATGTTTTAGGTAATTCTTTGGAAATAATTTCAGCTATTTTTGGATCTAATAAATAATGATACGAATAAACAATCGCATTGGCATGTGTGAGAATATATCGTGTGAGAAAATACGGACACCAACGTTTGGTTTGACCATAGATTTTCATATCTTCTAAATTATAAACACCATAGGGAATACTTTCTTCTCGTCCGTATTTATCGTATTGTTCGTAATAAGAACATGTTTCAATGGATTTATCTGCTTTCGCTTGATCACGAATGTAGGATGCAGTTAGATTCATACAAGCACTATCGACTTCTTTGCCTAAACGTAATTGACTAACTTTGGGATGAATACAAAGATTCTTTCTTGAACTCATTGCGACACCGATAAATTTCTGTTGTTCGCGTGTTTCTTTTTCATAATATGCAATTAAACGTTTTAATTCCGACATCACCTTTTCAATTTCAGGCACTGTTCGACTGCAATAAATCAATTTATTATATTGTTCAGGATATCGTTTCATATATGCAATAATAAGCGATAAAAGTGTAATTGTTTTGCCTGTTCCTGATGGCATTTCCAGTACACAATGACCTTTATGATCGAGACCACGTTTAAGTTCATGCATGTATTTATATTGTTCAGGATAAATATAATCATATGGCATATATACAAGTAAACCGTCTATGTTCAATTTCATTTTGTTTGATTCTCTCGAATTTTGTTTTTCTTGGATTATTTTATCTGAAATATCTCACTCGATCGGAACGATACTTTAAACTATATATTCAACAGAGTACGAGTTCTTTTTTTTTGTTCTGAACTATTTTTCTACAATAAGCAAAACAAACGAAAATTCATACCCGGCTTAGAATCAACGAAAGAAAACCACAGCTGATAATTAATGATACTGCTATCATTATTAAAGTTTTCATTAGTTTGACGATGATTCTCCTTTCTGCATATCTAAAAGACACAAAAAAAAATAACAATGATATTTAAAATGGATGAATGAATACAGAAGAACGTTAACTCAGTTTTTTTTTCTTCTGAAACCGTCGACGGCAATTAGGTAAATAAAAATACCAATCAAAATAGACCGGCTTTAGATTCTGTTTTTTTCCTATATCTGAAGAGAAAGAAAAAGAGGTCCGTATATGTCATTGCTGCTACACACGAAAATAATATTCGAATCTGAATTAAATTCTTATTTTTATTTGAAACAAAACTTCATTTTAAAAAAAATCAAATCGTTTTTTTATCACAAAAAAAATGAAAATGAACAAGAAAAAAAAGAAGATATTATTATAATTATATTTTCTAAATTCGATCGATGAAAGACATATTTTCCAAAGTAAAAGGAAACCAAATTTCATTCGTTTACGATGATCGTTTTTTACATTGAATACAAGCAAAAACCGGCAGAGCAAAACAACCGACAACAAGTACCGTCGGAATGGCAACGGCAACAATAGCGAGTGCAGCAGCAAGTGCAACAGGTGTTAGAATAATAATTCCTGCAAATATCGAACCCCGAACAAGCCAACGTAGAACAGGTCGCTTGGGAAATAATTTATATTTACAACCGAAGATTGAATATTTCGCATCATGTCCAATATAAAGTGGCAATCTCATTCTTGAACCGCAACGATAACAAAATTTCGAGTCACATTTTGTGCAATGCATATGATCACATCCGTCGATTTTCTCGATGTAGATCGAACATTTCGGGCAACGTTGTGCATTTCGTTGTTGATTGTCCGATCGACGGATTTTCGCCCATTGATCGAGTTGTGATTGATTTTTTTTGTATTGTCGACATGTTTCATCGGGATGTGCCGGTGCGTAACAATGCCAACACCAATCTTTCGTACATTGTTCACAACGCAGCCATTCGACCGATGGCCGACGAAATTTCTTTCGATTGATGATCGGATGATTTTCATCGAGAATTGTTATGAAATTACAATGTGGACACAATTTAATAAACGCGTCTTGGTTATCGGCAAGGTCCTGTGCTAAGATTTCTTGATAACGTTCGCGGATATTCATTGGAATTTCGTTATTATATAAAATGCTCGACGAATTTATCTCTTGTGAACATGATGGACATTCGATTTTTGCTTTGGAATTTCGAATATTCGTGATTATATGCGTTAGTAGACACGGTGAGCAAACTTTTATTGAACAACAAGACATTTGTCTGATGTTATTCGATGAAATTGTATCACAACATATCGGACATAGATTTAGATCGTCAGTTGTTATTCCATTTGAACTGAAAAAAGACAACAAACCAATCGAATGTATATGATCTCGTTGTTTTTGACGTACTTTATCTCAACATAGACTTTACTCATACGTGCGCTTTTTTTTTGTTCTCTCGTGTTGTTTGAAAAAAAACGAATGAGAAGGAAAAAAGACAATGTTGAGTTGATCAACTGTCGTAGAAACGAAAAAGTTCATATTTCGACGTTGTTTTATTTGCTTTCGACGAAGAAAAAAAAGAACGTTCGAAAAAGGAAATTGGCTGATGAAAATATATTTTATCCTTGGGAATCGTGAATTCTTTTTTCTACTCATTAAATCAGGAAAAGTCTGATCCCTGCAGTTCTTTATTAGTTTAATATCAAAGAACAAACGTTCCCTATTAAAAGAAATTTATTATTTCGAGTCATGTCCTAATTGACTTTTGTTTTGAGGGTTACCTTGAATTTATTGATGGAACTGTTTGTTGATCGACGCCGAGTATTCTCGATGCTTGAGTAACAAATACTGAATTCGATGAATCGGTATGTGTTAAATCGATCTCCACATGCGATTTGTTTTGTTGATCGATATCTAACACAACATGACTTAGAGATAAATCCATCTATTTGAACGAGAGAGAGAGAGAAAAAGTAAAATAGAAAAAACATTGACTTTGAAAATAACATAAAAAACAAGAAAAAGGAAGTTATAGTAATGACTATTCAATTTATTTTTCAGAAAACTAACAAAACTGTTATATAGAAAGAAAAGATCTTTTTCCTTCTTCTTCTTCTTCTTCTTCTTCTTCTTCTTATTTTTTAAAGCATTTCATCAATGACTTTCTCGGTCGTGACGAGTTGATGACAAATAAGTTGAGTAAAAAAACAACAGACGATGGAATATCGCAAGAGAAAGAAGGGAAAAAGGAAAAAAAATGAGTTCGCCTTCGACTCAACAAAACATAAACACAGTATGTTTTGCAGTTATTCATTCTGTCTGTTGAGTTGCCTGACTGTCATTTCTAAAAGTATGTGTACGTCAAACTACAAGAAAAAAAGGTAAGTGAAAAGAAAAATGTTTGTTCGCGTTAGATGAAATAACATAACCAACGAATATCACATGAGAAAGCGAGCGCATACGAAAAACAACACGAAGAAAAAGAAACGAAAGAACAGGGAAAAAAACTCGATGATTCTGTTTGTTTCTTTTTCTTCTTTTTTTTTATCAATAAAAAAATAAATAATATTTTTTACGCACACGTGTTAAAAGCATCGAGATTTTGATTCGATTCAGTTAAAGATTAGATTCTTCTAGTCAAATATTGTTCATTTCCTTTGCTTGAATCCCTCGAATAATAGATTTTCTATATTGTTCAATGGTTTCCTACTCGTGAAATTGTAATTTTTTTTTCAACCGATTTCTTAAAGATAATAGTCGATTAATACGATCACAACTACCTCGAAGAGAACACGGAAAACATGATTTTTTCCTAACAAACGTTGAAAATTCGAGATTGTTAACGTGTCGCCTACTTGAGATGAAGTTTTGTTCTATTATTCATTGTATCGTCGATGTCGAACAAGGACAAAAATGCAAATATATGACTAATACTGATTCACATTTACGTAAGAATATAGATTATCATGACATGTGATGTAAGAATTCAATTTTCAAACATGAAAATATTCATAATGAACTCGAAATTTACAATTATTTGCTTATTCATTAGTTGAGTTGAATTTGAAAATATTGATTTGCGTATTAATGATGCACTCAAATCTATTCAATTACAATTGTTGATTATGAAAATACTAATCCATCATCTTTCATTGATGTTCTTTTGTTAGTTTAAGTTCTTCGTTGTCCAACAAAAAAGAAAAACGAGAAGCAAACCTGGATACTTTCGTAGTGACATTAAAATGCAGCAGCTGTATAGTTTTTTTTTTTAAATAAATCTTGGTGTAATTGCAACGACATTGAATAAGAAATGTGTGTCGTGTCTCATTTTTATTTCTTTTACATTCGAAGACAATTTCGTAAATAGATACCGTTCGTATGAGCATGTTAGCTCTCTTGAAAAACATATAAGAACGAACATCCGCTGAAAGTTTTCTTGTTTTTTCTCATCTATTTCTTCTCCACTTGATCAATTTCGATCTTTCTTATAAATTCGTACTTATATTTCAAGATCTCTTTCGTTCTATTTTGTCATCAAATCACATGTGTATGTTCGACTCAATAGCATCAGCACATAGACACACAAACACAAAAGAACGACTAACACAGCAATGAAATATTGTAGAGAAGGGAATTGAATAAACTAGGAATGTCCGCAAGCGTTTGTCTTCATATTTTCTCATTTGCTTACTCGCTCGTTCGTTCGCTCCGTCCCAGGGCTGGCTGTGCCTGCATACATGAACATGTATATATACACGCAGCAGGACGAAGACACAATGAATTGGAACAAAAAACCAAGTGATCTGAAAATCATCGTCGTCGCCTTCGCTATCTGTCGTGCAGAACGAGTATAAGCATAAGTCAACGTGCTATTTCTCTGGCAAAACTGAAGATACTCTCTTTGCATCACCATCGTCATCGTCGACGTCCTCGTTCTCCTCGACGTCGACGACGACGTTACATAGTCGCCATGATTCTCATCTTTCTGTTTCTTCGCACGCGTTGCCTATCTAAGAAATGATGGAAACGACACGAAGAAAAGATGAGAAAGAAGGAGAGAGAGAAAGAGCGATGACGAGAAAAAAAAGAAGGATATAGAATAGGAAAAAAGGATGAAGGGAGTTTTTGTATGTTGTTGCTTCTTGTTCTCCTTGTGGCTGGTTCGGCACTATTTCCAAAAAAAATAAAACAGCCGACTGTTCCCCTCCTTTCTTTCTTTTTTCTTCTTCTCTCTCTCGCTGCTTCTTTTTCTGTATATGTGCGTGCATGTCAGATCTCCCACTCTCACTCCTCCCTTCTCAAATGGTCTCTATTCTTCTGTTTGTGTCTCAATTTAACTGACTTTGTCCTGTTATTGCTACACAATATTCTGTTTTATTGAACGTAAATCTTCATGAAATATATTTATATTCGTCGATATTTTTAGATACATTCATACATCCAAATATATCGATATATGAATATATAATTAATCAAGACATAGCAGAATCCATTGAATACCACTTAACTCGTTTTCTTCTTTCTCTCATGTGCTAGAGATTCTATCGGTAAAGACTCATGTCGCTACATCTCATCGACATTGGCCATCATCGCAGCGTCAATTTCCTATTTGTATTGATGCAACTCGTTGTCATCTGTGATGAATGCCGTTTTGTCTTCTCCTTATTCTGTGATCATTCCAATAAAACGAAATCTATTCGCACTATTGATCAACACGAGTCTTTACTATTACCTCTTTCAAACGTACGATCAACTTATTTTTATCGTGGTTGAATTCAATTACTGACACAAACACGACACTATTTTTAAGTTTCTATTCTCTCCTCCGTATTCCGATTCATTAAATTTCTAGCAGGATAAACGAAACAAAAAAACACAAACGAGATAAAAAAAAAATTAACCCGGTGAACACTGTCGGACGCACACTCTCGCCGGAAATCTAATGCTGGCCGAGTCAGTGCGTTGATGATGCGACTATGAAAAAACAGAACGTTCGTACCTTAACACTTATTGTTTCGACATTCAGGTTTGTTGACAAAAGTTCTTCGATGTTTTGTCGACATCAATTTTTCGTGATTTAGCTATCTGCTGGTTGGTGCGGCCATATTCGACGCGCTCGAATCCAATACCGAAGATTTGCTGCGCAAACAATATAAATCGACCGAAGTGAACATGCTCCGTGCATATAATATCACCCCAGAAGAGTATGGTGAACTTGAAGAAATCGTTATCAGATATCAACCACATAAAGCTGGTGCACAATGGAAATTTCCGGGTGCATTTTACTTTTCTCTTACTGTTATAACAACTATTGGTAAGAAATTTGTTTTTTTGTTTCGTGAATCGAAATATTTATTTCTTATCGGAGCGCGCATTGAGTGCCAATTAACGTAACTCACGATTCGATCGTAGTTTCATTGTTTTTTTGATATTGATTGAAAATGTTTCTTTTATTTACATTTATTCATAGGTCGAGACCTGCTTTTTTTTTCTATGATGATTGCTTTGGAAATTGAGCTTAGAAGCACAGAGAACGAGAAAGAAATAGAGGAAAAACGCGATTAGATCATGTATCCTAATATTCCTTTTTGTTTCTTATCCTTGGAAAGAAATGGCAAATGCAAGTTGAACAACGCTTATTAATCTCTATTTTCTTTTGCTGAGAAATAAACAAACAAACAAACAAACAAACAAAACGAATTTTCTGTTTGATAATAATCTAGAAATCGATCTCGATAAGGTCTGAACTCATTAAACTTTTGCTATGTTGAGTGCATTCTATCGCATAAAAACAACAACAACAACGTCAACAACACATATTCTCAATCTGTTTGTCAAAAAATCATTATGACAGCGAATCCTAGCTGTTGCATTGACGTCAACAAATGAGAGTATTATGTTCGATGTACGTATGTCAAGGTAATGATACAAAAACTAATTCGTCTGTTAAATATATTAGGATTAAGGTAATCAGCTCGCGAATGTTAATTGTTTCATAGCACGTTGCACTTAATTCATCGAGATTCTATTTCTCAGTACTTTTGGTTTTGTCGTGTTGACCTTGATCGACATGATTACGAGGCAAACCAATAAGATACAATCACCGTAAGATATTACTCGTTTTTATTGTCAGTTATTTGTCATAAATCACAAAACATAAAACAAAGTTGAATAAGAAACTAATCTCTACGACACTTTGGAGTATTCATAATGATCAAAATCATTACGAACAACTTTTGAGCATATTTTTCTTTTCTTTTCTAGGCTATGGTCATTCTTGTCCTACGACCAGTAAGTTAACATTCCAACAACAAAAAAAAACACTTTCGTATATTAATTGACGTTATGTTGTTTTAGCTTGGGGGAAATCCTTCTGTATGCTCTACGCTGTTATTGGTATTCCTCTTTGTCTTGTTATGTTTCAATCTGTCGGTGAACGTTTAAATAATTTTGCAAGTTGGTGTATAAAATCCATAAAGAAATGTCTGAAATTGCGTTTCTACGAATCCACACAAACCGAACTTGTTATTGTTGGTACAGCACTCGCTTTCGGTGTTGTAACAGGTGGTGCCGCCATGTTTCATCATTACGAATCATGGGGATATTTCAATTGTGTTTATTATTGTTTTATAACATTGACAACAATTGGTTTTGGTGATTTCGTTGCTTTACAAACGAATGAAGCATTAAATACAAATATATTTTATGTGATTTTATCAATGACTTTTATTCTATTCGGTTTAACAGTTGTTGCATCATCGATGAATCTATTAGTTCTAAGATTTTTAACGATGAATACTGAAGATGAACGTCGTGAAGAAATTCAATCAGCTGTTGCACGTAGTTCACTTCGATATGATAGTGATATAATCAGTCCAAATGGTTAAAATGAAAAACTATTTCGATTAAATTTGTTGAGTATTTTTGTTTTTTTCTTTTGTCTTTTCAGGTACATTCATTCCATCGTTAGTCAATGAACAGTATGATTATCTATCGACTGAATTAACTCCATCGGAATCTGAGCCTTGTCATTGTTGTTCGTGTTTCCTACGTCGACGAAAAGATCGAAAGAAATTTACCGTTCGTCGTATGCCCGGAAAAATTGCTCATCTCGTTCCAATGCAACGTTTCGATTCGGTTATGATTAAACGACAAATATCAATGGTTAAACCGTCCAGCATCGATCATCAACGATATGCATCAAATCGATTACCACCGACAACAACAACAACATCGCCACCACTTGCTCTAAAAGCCTCTCTTGATGATCCATCAATCGGTGGTTGGTCATCGGCAGGTCCACCACCGTTTTCATCAGCATCCTCGTGTCATCTTCCTCTACATCCTTCGACATCGATTCATTCGTTGAAACCAACAGCCGATCAACAAACGAATGTTAATAAACGTGAAAATCGAATTAGTCAAACGAAATTACAAACAGTTCTCTCTCGTTTTCGTCAAGATCAAGATTTAATCCCTGTTCGTATTGATCTCAATCTTAAACGATCTTCCGTGTGATCTATTTATTACAAATCAAATTCTCCTTCTGCTCGTTCTCATCGAAGAAGAAAGCAAAATAAGCAACAGTATCTCTTTCACTTATTTCTCTATTCTCATTCGATTCAATTTTCTCGTTTTATTTCTTCATTGTCTATCTCTTTTATTTCTCATTTTTCTGTCATTTAAATTATCTTTTAATGTTTTATTTTGTTTCATTTTCATTATTATCAAAGAAGAATATAGAATTATACATAAACACATTTACATCACAAAATATAAGAATCCTAGACTAAAGAAAAGAAGAAAAAATGAATATTTAATCAAAATCATCATCATCTGAAATGTGATAAGTTTTCTTTGTTGCACCTTCACGATGTGTTCGAGCCTAAAGCAAAACAAAAAAAAATCTTCTTTTTCCATCTCGTTGAATTATTTATTTTGTAACTCACCTTTTTAGCAGCATTGGGTGATGTTGCAAGAATAGCAATGTCATCATCGTCACTATCCTAAAATAGAATAGAATCAAATGAGAATGATGACTTTTTTATTGACAAGGACATTATTTACAGCTGATGGTTTAGGTCGTTTAGCTGTTTTCGTTTCTTTTTTTACAGTTGCCGGTTCTTGTTGTTTCTTTCCCTGGAAAGAAGAAGATTAGAAAATCAATTTCAAAAGGAAATAATGATGAATTTTACAAGTTTCTTTTTGGGTTTTGGCTCGTCTTTTGTTTGACGATTTTGCATGAGAACATTCAAGGCATTTTTCTTGTCAGGTGATGACTGAAAATAAGAAAGAACGTTTTTTTTTACGGAGAATTGGTTATGTTTTCTATTGAATTACTTGTACTTTTGGTTTTGATTTTGGTTTTTTAATGACTTTCTCCGTTTCTGAATCGCTGCCAATATAATCCGATTCATTTTCATCGATATTTTCTTGATCATCATCATCATCTTCGTCACTTCCGTATTTAATCGGTTTTTCTTTGACTGCTCGTTTCGCCGTACGTTTAGGCGAGACGACGACTTCTTCTTTAATTATTTCCGAATTATCTTTACCATCGATGGACATAATCGATGAATTACTGTTTTCATCGACTGTACCGCTCGTTTTCTTTTCTTTGGCTGTTTCCGAAGATTTTTTCTCTGCTGTTTCGCCAACACGTTTCTTTTGTTTACAACGAACTTGCATTATATTCGAAATATCTTCCGATGTAACACCTTCATTAACGAGATATTCGATGATAGTTCGTTTATCGACAACAGTTTTTTCTTCCTGAATGAACCACAAAAAGAAGAAGAAAAAAAACGTTGATTTGAACGAGCAAACGGAAGAAATGATCATCAATTCATACTCGAGTTCGTTTGAGAAGTTCTTCGCCAACTTTCTTAACGAAAGCTGGGTCAATTGTTGGCGCTATTTTTTGACCATTTGGTGCCGGTCGTGTTTCAGCTCGTTGTGGTTTAGCTAATTGTTTCTTTCGACCTTTGCCATCGGTATCGGCTGCTTTCTTCGTTGTATAATGAGCAACTTCAGACATTTCATCAATACGTTCTTTTTCAATAGCCTAGAAAAGTTTTCTGTTTTTTTAAATGAAATCAATTGAATTAATTACTTTATGATATTCGATTTCGAAGTTATTCAAATCATCGTCATATAGATCTTCAGGTGATTTACATAATAAAGCTTCGAGTTTCTCGTGTTTTTCTTGTTGTTCTCGAAGAATTTCATTTCGTCGTTCTTTAGTTAAATTTCTCAACGACATATTTATCAAATAATCATAATAAGTTGTATCGACTTTATTTGTTGTGGCTGCTGTTGTTGGTTTTGATGGTTTACTTTCATCATCATCATCATCGTCACCATCGTTTTCATTTTCATTATCGTCTTGTTTTTGTTGTGAATCGGAATTGTCACTTGCTGAATTCGTTTGTAGATCAACAGCAAATCTTTTCTTTGCTTCTTCTTTCCAAACTTTTTCCGGATCTCGATCATATTTTCTCTCGATAAGCATTTCAACAACGGCGCTAATCTTCTTATTTTCAACACTAATAATATTTTCGATTTTTTCTTTAATAAATCTCGCGACATTATCCAATTTCGAACATTGAGATTGTAGAGAACCGACCATATATTCTTTTCGTTTGACGTACATCGTCAATCGAACACTGAAAAATTCTTGGCAAATCTCTTCAGGAGTTTTATATCGACGTAAAATGCCATTGTGATCGAAGAGAACCATGTTTGTTAGTTTGAATGTTTCTTGCAAACGAAAATTCTTATGAAGACCACTTTCGGAGAATTTAGCAAATTGTGCAGCTGATAATTTAACAACAAAACGAACGGTTGTGTCCGTATGATATTCTTTGTAATCGAGAATTGTCGGTGCAATGTCGTTTCGTTTTGGATGAAGCATTGCTTCGAGAACATTTTCTTTGTACGCTTGAGTCCATGTGCCGATGGGTAGATCGGTGATTTCGATTGTTGATTCATCGAGTTTAGCACAAACACCATTGATAATACCACGTGAACGATCATTATCCAACAATCGAATTTGTCCAGTGAAATTTTTGTACCAAGGAACGAGTTCTTGTAATTGAACGTTGTCTGAGTAGACTTTCGGTTGACTTGTCGGATTATTTAATTGTCGTTGTCGTTCACGTTCTTGTCGAATATAATATTTCATATTATTACATAAAATTAATGGATTATACGAGGGGATATCTGTTGAGTATCCTGTGCCGACACCATGTGCACCGTTGACAAGAACAGTTGGAATAATTGGACAATACCATTCAGGTTCGATGCTTAAACCATCTTCATTGAGATAGGCCAGTAATGGTTCGTCACTTTTAATGAATAAAGATAAAGCTAATGGACTGAGACGTGTGAAAATGTAACGAGCTGAAGCAGCGTCACTGCCACCATGTAAACGTGTACCGAATTGACCGGCTGGCACGAGAAAGTTGATGTTATTCGAGCCGACAAAGTTTTGTGCGAGACCAACGATTGTGTTGGTTAACGATTGTTCACCGTGGTGATACGCTGAATTTTCAGCAACTTTACCGCCTAATTGAGCGACTTTGATTTCGCGAACGATATTCTTTGTAAAACAAACGAACATAATTTTACGTTGACCTGGTTTAAGTCCGTCCTATTCAATTCAAAAATTCAAACTACAAAAACACAAACGAATTGCAAAAAACACGAACCATGATACTCGGAATAGCTCGTTCCGTACTCGATTTCGAGAAGAGAACAAGTTCTTTATTAATAAAATCATTGAAATTAATTTGTTTCGTATCTTTTTTATACAAATAATCGGCTGGTAGATTTTGTTCTCGTCGTTGATTGACATCTTCGGTGTGCCATTTTATCCAATCTTTTCGATCGTCACTCAACGCACTGTTAAATGCCAATTGAATAGCGAGATCATCTTTGACTGAATCGTATCTGAAGATAATTCGATGACGATCCATATTGGAGAAATATTCTTTCGCTTCTTTAGCTGTCGATGTGCCCAAACCTAAGATCGATATGACCAATACGTTTCGATTGCAAGGCGAAAATCAAGAGAAGAAGAAGAAGAAAAAAAAACCTTTGTAGTATTTGCATTTCCATTTTTGCCAATTCGGTGTTGTTGCTTGCCATTGTTCGAATTCAGGCATCGAATAAAATGGAATGACTTCGTTGCCTTTGGTTACCTAGAATAATAAGACGAAAGTTGGCAAGTCTTTATCAACGAAGAACATGTCGAACTTTGAGAATTGGCGTGATGAAAACTTCGATATAATCATGCTTGAGAAGATTTGGCCATTTGTAATGAATAAAATTAATGACGAGACCTTTAATATGACTGCCGTCTTGATCTTGATCGGCCATGATCATTAATTTGCCGTATCGTAATTTCGAAAGATCACTTTTATTTGCATATTTTTCACCGTAATTCAGCCCGAGAATTTTGACTAATTGCGAAACTTCGCTATTTTCGGTCATTTTTTTCGTTGTTGCTTCTCGAACGTTTAACATTTTACCTTTCAATGGATAGACACCGTAACGATCTCGACCGATCACACCGAGACCAGCGACTGCCAGTGCTTTGGCTGAGTCTCCTTCGGTAACAATCAACGTGCAATACATTGAATTCTTCGTTCCAGCATCATTGGCATCGTCCAATTTCGGAATGCCTTTTAGTTTCGAAGTTTTCGAGCCCGATTGTTTTTGTAATTTCGCATCTTGTCGATGTTCAAGCCAATTAATAACTGATTCGACGATGCCCGTTTTTTTAATGATATCTTTAATAAAACTTTCGTCATCTTTTATCGGACAAGTCGAACCGAAATGTTTTCGTTCGGTAGCTAATTGTTTCTTAGCTTGAGATTCAAATTCCGGATTTTCAATGAGAGCATTGACAAAAACGAACAAATGATTTTTCAATTGCATTGGCTTGAGATTTTCCGCTGCGGCTTTACTCTTCTTTTTAATATGCTCGATTAGTTTCGGACAGATTTGTTCGGTTATATAATCCACATGTTTACCACCTTCAGATGTTAAAATCGAATTCACAAAACTGACTTGGGTAAAACCATTGTTATGATCGTTTTTTGCAATGCCCACTTCCCAACGATCGTTGACTTTTTTATAGACAATTTCTTTTTCTGTTGCTTCGATGTATAACAACATGTAGTCTTTCATATTTTTAATCGGTATACGTTTGCCATTTAACGTGACTTTGCAGCCGGTCGATGCAGCAACATCGTACGCACGTCGTTTGAATAGAGAAACGAGATCATCGTCGAATTTATCCATTTGAAATCGTTTTAAATCAGGTGTAAATGTGACACGTGTGTATTCTTTTGGATTGTCACTGGCTTTTGTAACGACGGCATCTTGAGGATTACGCATATTGTTCGTCCATGTCTGAGAGAAAAGCAAAAAATCGATCGTTTTTTGTCTATTGAATTCAATTTACTTGTCGAAAGACTTTTTTGTATTCTTTTGAACATGTTTCAACGGTAAATTTTGTACTGAAAATATTCGTTACTTTAGCACCGTAACCATTTCGACCACCTGAAAATAAAAGCGAATTGAACTGAATCGATTCTAGGAGAGAGAGAGAGCGGTTTATTCGGTTACCGGTGATTCGTTTTTGATCGTCATTGAAATTGTCGGATGTGAGAAGTTTGCCGAAGATCAACGTGGGAATATAAATCGATTCATCTTGAGCCCATTTACGAACTGGAATACCACGGCCATCGTTGCAGATTTTAACTTCACCCTTTTCTTGATTAATATCGACTTCGATCGATGTCATTGTTGAGTCACGTTGTTTGTTATCGGCAGCATTGACGAGAATTTCATCAAAAATTTTGTAAAGACCGGGCACATAAGTGATTTGTTTTTTGACAATTTTTGGTCCGTCTTCATTTTGTTCGTCGAGAATCCACATTTCTTCGTGACATGGTTTGTTCGAACCGATATACGTTTCTGGACGTTTGAGAATGTGATCGAGTTGTTCGAGAAGTTGATAGGTTTCTTCTTCTTTATTTGGTGCGTCACTAATGGATTTATTCATTGAAGACGCCATTTTTCAAGCAAAAAACAACGTCTTCAATCGGATAAAATACGATGATGGCAGTGATGGATTAGTCAAAATGAATATGAGAGCGAAAGAAATAGTTTAACGTAAAACGGCTTTTGTCTATTTGTCTTTGTTTGAGAGACATTGTTTGAATAAGTCTTTGTATTTTAATTTAAATTCTATTTTCTGTAGAAAATACCGTTTAAAGATGAGTCAATGAAACGGAAAACAAATGATTCATATTTTTAATTAATTTTAATTATTAAAATCCTTTCATATTTCAACAGTCATCGATCGAATCGAAAATTATTATGCCATCTCATTTTACCACATATATGTGTGTGTAATTATATTCGATAGATGCCTCTCTCGTTTATTTAAATTTTACTATGCTGAAGGTGTTTTAATTACGTTAAATCTAATCCGTTGATCATAATACTATTTCAAACTTTTCTTTGACTTCTATTCCAATTCTTTCATAACATATTTGAGCAAATACTTCATTCAGCTATTAAAAGAAAAATTCCAGGCGTAATTTGTTATTAAATAAATGTCATTCATCGACAAGTCAATGAGAAGAGAATATACCATCAACATCAAGTTTGATGTTATTATCTGTAACCATATGATTAACAGATTGAAATCATTTTCTTGTCATTTCATTCACATTTCCTGAAATCAAGATTAACTCAATTGTAAAAAGACAAGTGGCATATTATGGTTAATTGATTTCCAAAACACGTACTGGAGAAAAACATTGTCACGACAGACATGTTCCTTTTTCGAGATATTACGAGGAAATAAAAAGAAAAAGGAGAAAGCTTCTTTTTATGAGTGCTAAAAAGAAAATAATAGCAGTTTGACTGAGAGAAGAAAAACGTTTTCATGTGTGAATAGACGAGCTTCATTATGCAAAATATGTGCACACATTTATATATTAATATATTCTTCGTTTCTTCTTTCTAGACGCATAGACATTTCTATTTTTGAGACGAAATCAAAATAAACAAACGTTGACTTTAATATTAAAAAGACATTTTCTTTTTTTAAAGTTGACAAGATAAAATAGACGTTTCTAATATGAAATGCTGTGTAATTATATATAAATTGACGTCATATCTAAATGTGAACACGTAAAAAGGTGTTCAACACAGTAACGCCTAGTCATTCAAAGAATTATTCAAGCGAACAGTGTGTCTCTATGCTTGTTTTTCCTTTGTCATAACATTCATTACTCAAGAAAAATCATTATAAATACACATTTTTTTCCATATTTCTCCTTCTGACATGAGTTTATTAAATTGATTATGTTTACTTTGCAGTTTACAAGAGTATATGAGCAATATCTTTATTTCTTATGTTTTATTCTGTTGATTGGATAAAAAAAAGAAGGATTTTTATTTCTATAGAAAACGTCACAAATAGGTTTAAAAAATAAATCACTCTTGTACTTTGAATAGACCTGTTTTTACTGATTGAAAACGATTAAGACAATTTACCTCGATATGTTGCCTAGTTCTACTTATTTTTTTCTTCTTCTTTAAGCAACATTCGCTAATCTAAAGACTACTAAGATTGACTCAAAAACATTTTTCTGGTTAGTCTTCATTTTTCTTTTGTTCTTATTTTTCTTTTTCTTTTCTTCTTCTTCTTCTTCTTCTTCTTGCACTTCGAAGTATTCTCATTTCTTTTTCGATAATCAAACATTTAGTCATCTATATTATTAGTCTTTCAAATAACTTGACACTTTTATCTTTCTTTTTTTTCTCCTTCTTACTCATTTTGTTTTCTCTGAATCATCGAGTCTTTATAAAGGAAAAATCTTTCAAAGAGAAAAGTAAATTTCTATTTTGAATGACAGACAAAATGTTCCATACTTATTTACAGTTCGAAACTCTTTTTTATTGAAGATTGCGTTATGATTGTATAGATAACAAGAACCAAATTAGTAATGCAATCATCTCAAACAACTCATGATCTCAATCTTGAAGATAATGCTGTTAAATCTCATAAACCAGTTAAACACGTTCGAAGCCATGAAGGTAATCAACAACAACAAAAACGAGAAGACTCAACATTCCGAAATAACCGTTCATTATCATCGAATTTTCGACATTCAATACGTAATTTAACCTCATGTGCTCTCGCTAGGTAAATAAAAGGAATTCTTGAAAATAATTTTAATAAATATATTGTTTCTATATTATTCCCTGCAGAATATTTTACCAAAATACGACACATTCATTTTTTTCTCTTTCGATGCTCGACTATACCATGAATCTTTGGCATATATAGTTTTTTTTTGTTCTTGTTCTCTCATCTTGTTGCTTTAGCCATCGTTTAGAAGTGAGAGTAGTGCCTTCGACAGCTCACTCCTTCTTTTTTGAGGCTTTCGACACTTTATTTCCTGCGTTTCTTTTTCTAAGAAGAATGAGGAAAAAGAAAGATAGTAAGCATGGTTTTCATCATGCAGATTTTCTCGTTTTTCTTCCATCGACTATTACTATTTTTTAATAATAAATAAATCTCCTTTTGCCGTGAACGACATGACAGGCTAGGAACAGTGTTGATGTTTTCTATGCTCGTATTTCTAATTCTCGTTTGTGTTGTTGCACGTTTTGCATTTCATTTAGAAAATATAAAGTAAAAAAAAAGCTCGTAGACAGAGAAACAAGAAACAATACTCAAGAAAATAGAGAGAAATAAACGACACGTGCATAACAACCAAAAGAAAAACGGATGGAAGTAGGGTAAGAACTTTTTTCTTTGTCGAGAAAAAAACACGAACTCAGACTATTCAATTGATCTGAAAAGAATACATTCAATGGAATTGTTGAAATACAAGGAAGAGAAAAAAAACGCATAATTAATATGTATTGATTTTCAATTTACTGAAAAGATGATGTTTGAAGGAGAATTCGTTGCCGATCAACGATAGAGGAGAGAAAAAAAAACGTAAATCGCCGATCGATGAAAAACCTTTTTCTTTTTATTTTCCTTCGATCTCATTTTTTAGCAATTAGTTGAATCATGAAGGTAGAACGACGAGAACAAGGCGTCGACATAGGAAAACAGGAAGACGAATATTTATAATCGATAATTTTTTTAAAATAAGAAAAAAAAAGAAGAGAATGAAAAACGAGAGAATAAGTGCAAGTATAAAATAACAACGGGTATTGACTTTACTAGTTTCATAGAAGAAAAAATATATGATAATCATTTCTATTAAAATAACTTCGCCGCAGGTATGTGTTTCTCTTCATTCGACTATATAAACCAAGAAATAGAATGAATTTGATTTTTTTTTCTTTCTTTTTATTCTCTTTTGTTCGATAGTATTTCATCGAATTATTCAACTATTGATCATACATATTATAATCTAGTTTTTTTTCGATTTCTCTTCGGAGACAAATGTTATTACTCAGGTATGATAATCAACTCATTTTCTCGAAACGAATCTTTTATAATTTATTATTAATTGAATTGAATATCTGTCAGCAGAAAAAGAAATAGAAGAACGTCAACAAAAAATGTAGGCGTGCAAGTATAAACACTCGTAGCTGATTAATCAAAAAAATGAGAGAGAGAGAGACTATTGGGCTTGTCGATCTATCGTATTGTTATTTGATTTAGACGAAAATCCAATCGAAATAATGATCAAGAAGTTTTGACAGTTGATTCTCAAGCAAAACATGACGATGATCATCGTCGTTCACTAAAATCTCTTCTTATTCCAAGTCGAGCTGCATCTTCTTCGCCTTCACATAAAAAATACAATCGTCAAAGTACACCGATTATTAATGACGACACTCCACCGCCGATACCAGCTCGTAAATCATTAAAAGAAAAACATAGTATTCCAACAATATCGAATACACCTGCTGTGAATACATCATCACCAGAACAATCGATAAAAAGCGATGATCTAGTCCTATCTAATCCACGTAGATTATCGAATAAAGAGGTAAGAATAATATTTTTCATCTTTGACTCAATATAGAGACTTGATGCAACATATTAAATCAATAATATAACTTGTTTTATTTATCATCTATGTACATAATTTATATTACAACTCCCAGTCGGATATGCCGACCCATTCTTTTTCTCTCTTTCTCTCGATTATTGAATATATATATATCAATAAATCATTTAGATTAGTACGAGTCTAGTTGATCTAATGGGTACAGCAACTGATACAGTTCCTTGCAATAATTTAACACAAATATCTACGAATGAATGTCGTGTAAGTATTTATCATTTCATATTTTCGTTGTTTGTGAATATCGTCGGCTTTGTTTTTGTTCAGTCTCGTAGAGAAAGAATATTAGACATTCTCCAGGTATTTTCAATAGGAAAGGAAAAGCTCTGCTTGCAATAATATTCTTTATCTCAATAAATAATCCAATCTATGATATGGATATAAATATATATATATTTGCTATTTTAATGTCTAATGTACTACTAATGGAAAATACTTCTCATCGCTGACCTTGTTTATTACTTTTGATGTCTGTTTTTGTTGTCGTGAATGTCATGTCAATAAGAAGAAGAAAAAAAAGAGAAATCGATGATGATGAACAAAGACACGAGAAAAAGAAAAAAAAAGATAGATGTATATATATTTTTTTGTATCTGATCAGAAAAAGAAACGAGAAGAGACGAGCTCATTTGATAATCAGACAAGCAATGCACGTCACGAGAATTTTCATGGAACCGCCTTCTCCAAAATACAGATAGAAAAAAGACGAAGACGAAGAAAAATTTCTCTCTTTCTCTCTCTCTCTTTCTCCTGACTGTCATCAATAGTTGCTTGTTATTGTGCCGAATAGTAATGATAATAATAGCAACAGAAACGCATTACACATAAATCGATCATCGAGCCTTTCTTTTCGGAGAGTTTTGACAGTGAATATTAGACTTTTACGACGGAAATTCATCAACATGCCTCGACGTGAACGAGCACTTGCATCTGAGATTCGTTTTAATCTACGTTCAACGGAGAGATTGTCTTCCATTTCGCCTTTAATTCACCATCGACTACTCAATCTCTCGCCATTACTCTCGATTCGAAATCAAAACTATCTCGTAGGTGCTTTTGCATTTTATTTTAGTTTTATCTCGTTTCGAATTTCTTTCTTCATTAACTAGAATTTCTTTTCTTTTTCTCTTGTTTAGCACATTTCATCGACGCCAGCTGCTTCAGTTGATCGACTCGTAAGTTGACTATTGTCATATTTTCATTCGATTCAAAAATGGAATTCACTAGGGATTATTCGGATCGACATCAAACGTTGGCGGAATTAGCACTCTTGAATCGCCAATTGCGCAGCGTACGGGCTTGTCCTCAGTGAATCTTTCAGCTAAATCTCTCAATGATTATTCATGGTGTTATGAAAGTTCAAATTCGACGACGAATGGATTTATACTTGACGAACATTTGCCACGACTTGAAGTCGACGATAAACCGCTGATCTATCGCGAACAATTTAAATCAACTGTAGGAAAAACAACAAAAAATAGAGCTTCTTTTTTTTCTCACCTGTCTTCATTGAATTAGGAACATTTTAATTGGTACGGCGTCAGTGATAGTCAAGGACCGGTTATTATTTCGTATAAATATTCGAATGATGATGATAAACAACGATATATCATGGCAATTGTTCGGTAAAAATCGAGTGTAACTTAAAGAAAACAAAACACAATTTTCTTCTTCTCAATCGAATAGAACTCGTCTTCGGACTTCGATTGAATCGATATTAGATATCACATCGACAATGAGCTATCTCGATATTCTCAAACGAATATGCGATCAATGTTCGATAAATGATGTCGAATATTTCGATCCAGTGCTTTGCGATGGAGTAAAATCTATTTTTAAAACCAAACACGTTGATTCGAATATTTGTGTTTTTAGACGCATGAACGTTTAATAAAGTACGATGAATCACATGTATCGACTAAACATAAATTTGGCGTTATTTATCAACGAGAAAGTCAATTATCCGAAGAAGATATATTCAGCAATGAAACTCACAGTTTAGCAATGAGCAAATTTCTTGAGTTAATTGGTACTCGTGTTAAACTAAAAGATTTTCAAGGGTAAATCGACTTCGATTTCATCGGAAAACCAGCATAAATGTTTGTTTTTGTCAGTTTTCGCGGAGGTTTAGACGTTAAAACCGACCAAACCGGTCTCGAATCGATCTACGAACAATTCAACAATCATGAAATCATGTTTCATGTTAGCACCTTACTACCTCATTCGAAAATCGAACGACAACAACTCGAACGAAAACGTCACATCGGCAATGATATTGTTGCGATTATTTTCCAAGAAAATGAAACACAATTCAATCCGGAATGTATTACTTCGCAATTCTTGCATGTTTATCTCGTTGTAACACCGTTGGATAGTCAAGGTACACGATATAAAGTCTCGGCCATTCATCGAGATAGTGTTCCCGCGTTCGGACCGAGTTTACAAACGTCGAATGTATTCCATCGAGATCAAATATTTAAACAATGGATTCTAACGAAATTAATCAACGCAGAATTGGCGTCATGCCGAGCGAATACTTTTCAGAAATATCAAGTTGATCATCGGAATTTTGCTTTTGTTCTTCACGGATGTGTTTTGTTTTTTCATAGGAACGTACGAAAATCAATCTATTCGAAAATCTTTATAAACAACTGCACGAACAGAATCGTTTGTGGATGAATTTGATTTGCCATCAGAGTCAATATAAACATGAATGTGATGCTGAACATCACAAAGACGATGCACATGCGTATTCATCAGCGAAAGGCTACGATCGACATTCGGATAATTCGCTGCTTGGTTCGGTTCGACGGCGATTTATTGCGCCGAAATTACGTTCACAACAGCCAAACACACCGACAGCGGTCGTGGTTTCGCCAACAACAGGTCAAAATAGTGATGCCAAATCGAAATCTCGTTCGATGACGATGGATTTAAATCGAAGTGCATCGAAAGATTCAGTGGCTACGAACGGAAAAATAATTTCCATGTTTTCAATATCAAAAGTAAATTCAAATTTGAATCATTCGTTGTCATTGTGCAGTTCTTGTCTCTCTCTCTAGCAGAATCATAGTCCTCGTTTGGAAAAATCAAATACTCAACGTTCGTTATTAGACACAGAAAACGCCGATCTAACATCACCGACGTACGACAAATTTGTTGTTTTTATTTTAAATTCTTTGGATTTTTTTATTTAGTTCTCGATCGAACTCTAAATATTTACTATCTGTCACATCTCCATCGACTCCGTCAAGTGATTTTACTCCTCACGACGATACTTTCCTGCCAGCATCTGCATTTGATCTCAGTAAACTCTCGCTGGACGACGCCAGTCAAGATCCACATTCTTTCCAATCATCAACAAAAGATGGTAAATCTCTTTATCTTAATCGACAACTAAACTCCTTTCGATGTCTCTCCTAGATCTAATCAAATACATAATTGCATTACAACAACAACATTCAACGAAATTAGCTCAATTAGATGAACAACATTCGAAAGCCATGAAACAACTTGAATTGCAATTACTCCATCAACAACATTCATTCGATACTGAAAATTGATTTCATGTTCCTTAATCATTCCGTCCGTAATTCGATCTCGCTTTGTACAGTACTGAATATATACTATTGCCTTGATTTTCTCGTTGCTTTGGATTATCTGTTGTAATAAATCTCTGACGAATTCGAGTCATTCGCAATGATTTTCTGCTAACCGAAATCTGTTTGAATTTTTATTCTCTCTTCTTTTTTTTTTGTAAACAAAAGTACAATGAACAGACAAATGTTTTTGAAACCCAACAAATGAAGATATATGAAGAAGAAGAAACAGAGGAGAAAAAGAAAAGAAAAGACAAGAAAGAAAGAAAGAAAGAAAGAAAAGCTAGTAGTAGTAATAGTGAACAATAAAAAAAATCGAAGAAAGAGAGAGAAATGTCTCAATACGATGTGTCACATTCGATTGACTTGGCTATTTTATTCATTGTATTTTTCTTTATTATTAAGTAAATACTCAGCTAGAAAACTAATAGGTTTAGCCGGACGTTCTTTAGCGAGTTGAGACATTGCTTGAAGAAGAATGGGCACAACAGTTTGATCAAGATAGGCCCGTGTTGGTAATGTTGACAAATCGGGCTTGCTTTTGTCCACTGTTGGTTGCGAATTGCTGTTATTTTCCTTGGAAGTATCGGCGGCTGTCGTTGCCGTTTGTTGTTCACCTGAATCGGCAGCTGTTTGCGCTTCCATTTGTTCCGATGGTGTTGTGCTTGTTGCGTTTTTTTCACCGGCTTCAGCACTGGCTGGTGTTGGTGTTTGTTGGTTTTCACCTGAAACTTCCGACATTATGATTGATAAAGATTATTATTTATCTGAAGACAAATAATGAAAATGTTTTGTTTTGTTATCCGTTGAAATTTTTTATATATCTATTTTTTTTTGTTTTAAAAAAGAAAAGAGACTGTAGTAGCGTAGGAAATTTATTCGCCATATTTTTCTTTATTTTGTTGTAAATATGAAGCCAACTGTTCGATAGGTTTAGCTGGTCGATCACGAGCTAGTTGTGACATTCCCTGGAGGAGTATAGGAACGACCGTTTGATCGAGATAAGCACGTGTTGGCAATGTTGAAACATCGGTCTTTTGTTTATTATTTGCTGCATCATCTTTGACTTGTTCGTTAGTAATTTTTGTCGAATCTGTTAATTGCTGATCCATTGGTTCGCTATGATCACCATTGACATGCGTTGTCGATTGATTTTCATCGGATTTGTCCGTTGAATTTTGCTGATTTTCAACAGTTGTATCTGACATATCTAACAAGTCTACTATCCAAATGATAGATCGAAAATAAGAAATGAATAAACAAAGACTCGATGGTGTCTGTTAGTCGGTCTTTCTTTCCGAATCGCCATTGTTGACCGTGCATCAAATGATTTGCTACTGGAGAGGTTTTAGAAACACGTCTATTTTTATCGTTTTGGAAAAATGTCCGTAATACGAAAAATTATTCGTCATTACTCAATATTTACTTATTCAACATTAATTTATTTGCTTAAGATAGGCACGAGTTTATCTATAGATGTCCCTAGATATCAAGCGTATCACACATTTACTACGTCGGCTCTTTGATATGCAGAAATTCACATATTTAAGGTAACATATGGTTTTTCTGTTATTTCAAAAGAAAATAAATAAAGGCAACAACATCGACATAAAAAGGCACAACAGATTCACGGACGAAGGAATATACAAATAAAAGTAGATGAAAGACAACACATAAATTTTAAAAAAAAACAACAACCAAAATATTTTTCTTTGTTTCGTGTTCACAATATAAGAAAAAACGAGAGTATTTTGTTTTGTATTTCATCAAAAAGATGTAAGATGGACGTGAGCAGAGAACAACAGTAGGAAAAAAATTAAGAAATGTATTAAATGGAAAGAAAAACACAAATACAACAAAATGTTTGGATGAGTTTGGACTTGATTTGTATTATTTTTTTAAACTGGCTCTACAAAAAAAAAATAAATCATTTCGTTGAAACCATCGATGCAAAAAGAATACGATCGTACTTATTTCCATCGTTACCACTTGATTGAGCAACACCTGCAGGCGCAATAGCATTTGTATTTGCTGGTGCTGTTCCGAGAGGTTGAGATTTAGTTCCGGTATTTGCAGCAGGTGTTCCGGTGGCATCGCCTTTATGAGCTGAATCGTCGGAATCATATTCATCTTCGCTACTACTTGATGACGTTCGAAAGTAATTGTCTTTGACAAAATGAAAGATTCCCCTAAAAGAAAGAGTGAAGTGATAGTTTTAAATGAGAATATCGGACGTACGTTTTCTTTGGCACTGGATTCGGTGCATTTTGTAATAAACTACGATAATGATCTGATTGAATAAATCGTGGATAACTATTCTTTTTCATGAGTTCAATGATATGTTTTTCAGCTTCAAGAAAAATTTCTCTACAAGCAAAAGATTTTAATTGTTTTAAATAAAACTCAATCTCAACTGATTTTACCGATTTGGACTAGCTAATAGTTTGATAATTTTCGTTCGTATAGTGTCGTTAATATTGACTTCTTGTGGTGCATTGGGTGCTAAATGTTCTCGATAGACGAGTTCAGCTTTTTCTTTGATTTCTGTTAACCGACAATTTCGTATATCTTGGACGTGAAGATAAAAATTCAAGCTTTCCGTTGAAAAATCAGCTTTACAAAATTTCATAAACTCTCGAACACCAGTTGGATCGGACAGAAGTTCTTTACAATTAAACGACCAACGACGAACACGCAATTGCGTCGGATTGTCGACTCTATTCGATTACAAATTACAAATTTTCGTTTTCTCTTTTCTCGAGCGTATTTACAATGGCTGCATGAGATCCCATCGGTCAATGTCCGAGGTTAACCATGGATTCGACGGTGCACAATGTCCCAAAAACGGATCATAATCGCTGAAGACTTCAAAGAACGCGCACAAACTAAAGAATAAAACTCGAGTTCGAATTCGTTCGCGTGGAAAACGACAGAGAAAAACAAAGCGACTGGCAACAGAAAGCAATGGGGGATGATATTTAACATCGATTGTTCGGCAGGGAGAATAAAAAAGAACATTTATCGAATGATGAAAACCTTTGATGGGTTTGTGAGGCTTTTGTGCGCACTCGATTGTTTAGTGCTTGTTGGAGAAATTCAAGCTGAAAAATGTTAACGTTAGAGTTTCATTGCTTAGACAATCGAGATTTGATAATTGATTGCTTTTCGAGATGAACTTACACGACGTTTTAATGCTTCTTCACGTCGAATTGTCCGTAATGTGTAGAGATCATTTCGAATGTCCATTTCCAAAACTGACGTTTCGTCCGGCTAGAGAATTCATTCGAAGTCGATGAACGCACAGGGAAGGAAATTTGAGAACACTTACTGAAGGTCGCATAACACGCCAAAAGGCACGTTCTTGACTATCGATGATAGTCTTGTCTGTTTTCTTTCGATCTTTCAAAACACTGGCCGAGAGAAAACAAAAAGCAAAATGAGATTTTATTTCGATTTTTACGGTCGTACCGAAATTGTGCTTCGGCTTGCATTGTAACAAAATCCCATTGATGAAGTAGTTTCTTTTTTAGATCATCTAAAGCACGCTAAAACCAACAAAGAATTTCTTCGTAGATCAACTATTCGAGAATACGAACCATTTCATGTTCTTCGAGACCATGACGTTGACGATTTCTTAACGTTCGTTTAATCAAATAGATCGCTAGAAAATTGCCAAAGAACAATAAATTATCTCTTTTCTCTATCGAAATGTCAACCAACCATATTCCGTATTTCCTGTTGTCCAGTTCGTCGATACCCAAAAATAAGGCGCTTGAAAACGAAATAATTCATTGTCTTCTTTGATTTGTACAGCTCCGTTAGTTGTAACATGAAAAAAATAACCATAATAACACAATAGCGATGCCAAATGTAATGCTTCAGCTAAACAAAAGTCTTATATTCTCAATATTCTCTTTCTCTCTCTCTCGCTCTCAACCTGAATCTTTGACATTTAGTTTCTGCATAATCCATTCGGTGATATCATTGCCCGTGAATGCATTTGGAACAGTTGTCAGAAACAATTTCTGACTTCGTACAGGTACACCAGCGGTCGGATGTTGCATGGCTTTAACAATACGTTCCATACGTTGGAATTGTAACGAACGTGGCAAGCCTTTTCGCTGTGTGTTTGTTGTTACTTCCATTTTCGTATCTGAAAAGAAGAGAAAAGAGATTGATTTATTTATTTATTTTTACATCAAGCAGGCAAAAGAAAAGAGAAGATGTCGTATTAGATACCGAACACGAGAGAGAAGAAAAAAAAAAGAACACAAATATTATTATTGAAATACAAGGAGAGATTAAGAAAATGGTTTTGTTTTTCCTTGTTATTATTGTTGTTGTTGTTGTTTTATGTAGAAGAGGCAATAAATAATGAAAGAGGAACTTGAATAGATAAACAAACAGGATACGAGAGATCTGACAGAAAAAAAAAACACTTTTTTGCCTTGAAATTCATAGAATAGTATTGCTTTTGATTTTCACAAAACGAACTAGCACATAAGAATAAGTAATAATAATAATATATATAGAGAGAGAGATGTCAAATTTTGCACTTTCAAAATCCCAAATAGACATAAACGAGAGAGAAAAAGCCATGGTGAATATTTTGTAGAAAAATAAGCGATAGAATGAGATTAGATTTTCGTATGCTGATTATCGAAAATAGCGTTGAGAATTTCTTGTTTAGCTTTTTCGATATCTTTACGTAGTTCAGCTAGAATTTCTGCTTTGAATTTTTCTAAATCAGTTGAATTCGATTGAGATTCGATTATTTTTCGAGCCACACGCGGCGATGTTGTCGTCGGTGGTAGAGTTGTCGATAGTTTCGCTGATATTTTATTCGAATTATTCGCATTCGATCCGTTAGTTGACTCATTTTTGTCATTTTCATCGAGAAATTTTCGTCGTTGCGCAAATTTCGCCGCCATTTCCGACATTAAGTCCATCGGCGGTGCACTTGTCTTTCGACCTGTATTACCGCCGTTTGAATTCGACAAATTCAATGCCGGAGCCGGTGGTGGACCGTTGTTAAATCCGTTGGGTAACGGTGGAGGCGGAGGAGGTGGTGGCGCATTGTTCGAGTTTGACATTGACAGATTTAATGGCGGAGCTTGAGGAATATTAATATTATTCTTGTTATCTGTGTAGTAGGAATAAGAATCCGAGATCAATGCGTAATTTGTTTCGTCGTCTTCAGTCGATTGATGTTGTTGAGTGTAATAGTTATTATTATTAATCGAAGTTGGCGTTGAAATCAAGGAATTCGAATTTTGACGTAAATGACTCGCGTATTGCTGTTGTTGTTGAGTATCAGATGAAGAATTGACGGAAATTGTCGTCGTATTTGTAGGAATCGACGAAGGAGGTTGACTGGATTGACGTTTATACGATGGAGGATTATTATTATTATTATTATTATTATTCATCGTTGACGAGGGAAGTGTGGCACCACCATTAATAATCATTTGAGACGATGAATTATTCGCCAGACCATTGACATTATCGAGAATCTTCGTCATTGTCGTTCCAAATTCTTGTGCATCGAGTTTCGATGAAAAATTCAAACCGTAGACCGATGTTTGGTCACGCCATTGATGAAATGTTGGCGTTGCTTGATTGTATTTAATACCTTTGCATATCGAATGATTGAGAACAACTTCGTGATCTTGAATTTGCCGGCCAACAATACGATATGTTTGCGTTTCAGACGCGAATAGTAGCTGAATTTTAGCTGGACCATTCGATGCACAATGTAACCATTTCTTTTGTCCATCATTGTAAATCATTGCTGTTGCTTTGCAACTTATTAAAATATCTTCTTTAGGAAGATTGCCTACCATGATTCTTTTTTTTTTCTTTACAAAATCTAACTAAGATTCTATCAGACAGACTAAAACAAATAAAAGAATCTACTAATCATAGAAATACGACTAATGGAATAGGCAAATTGTTTTCTTCTGTCAATATTTAGTAAATCGGAAAACATACCTGAGATAAAAAGGAAAAAGCGAATGTTTTTTTATTTGCTTTTAAATCTATTAGAAAAATAAATGTTCAAATCGAAATCGAGTATAGTTCGGCTGATTTACCATGAAGAGAAAGGAACGTTTTTCTTTGGCTTTGAACACGATTTTAGTATTCATCTAGAAGAAAGATGACGTGTCGTTCTTTTTTTCTTATTTCGGGCAAAGAAATCAAATTAAGTGAACATCTGTTCTCATGTTCAACTAACTAAAATCTATTGACATGACCTTTTTATTTATTTTATTGGGTGTAATCTTCTTCTTCTTCTTCTTTCAAGAGAATTAATCACCATGGTGAAAAAAAAACTTTTCTTAGAAAAAAAAAACAAAATAGATTTGAAATTAATTCATCAATTATGTATATTTACGTGAGATGATTTTTGAATACAAACATGCATAGATGTGCTAACAAACAAGTCGAAGAGGTCGATCGATGAATTTCTATTGGTTGTTTTCATGTCAGCACGTCTCTCTCGCTCTCATGAGTCAGTTTGAAATGGGAAAATAATAAATACATTGCTTGTAAAGACAAGAGAAAATTCGTGTTGCTTTTTTTTTTTATATTGTAGATAGATTCTTATGAAATAAAAATCTATCTTTTGAATGAAGAAACGCCGTCGAAATCTGTGTCATCATTAATTTATCTTATTTCTATTTATTTCTTTTTCACTATGTCAGCAGTCGTAACTATTCGTCAGCCAACAATGACAGCAACTTCAACGCACACGCAAGCACCTCTCCGTTCCTACGGTATGACGCCGCCAATATCAACAAAGCATCCTGACCCTCAAGATTACGTCGAAAGTCAAAATCTCGAAGACACACTCCGTTCGTTCGAGTATTTCGAATCGAACGACGATCTTCTGCATCGTGTTCACGTCATGGAACGATTGAATTCGCTCGTACGCGAATGGGTTCGAACGGTTTCGATCGAAAAGAACATGCCAACCGAAATTGCAGAGACAGTCGGCGGATGTGTACATACATTTGGCTCATATCGACTGGGTGTTCATGCGAAAGGCGGGGATATTGACACGCTTGTTATTGCACCACGACATATCGATCGAACGGATTTTTTTACTTCTTTTGTCGAATGTCTTCAACGACAAAGTGAAGTTCGAGATTTACATTCGATTGAAGAAGCTTATGCACCTGTGATTAAACTCAAATTCGATGGGATTGAAATCGATATGTTGTTCGCTCGGTTAGCTCTGTCGTCAATTCCGGATAATTTGGATTTAAAAGACGATAAAATCCTGCGAAATCTCGATCCTCGTTGTGTCCGAAGTCTAAACGGTTGTCGTGTTGCTGATGAAATACTCGATCTCGTACCCAATCGTGAAACATTCAAATCAACACTCCGTGCCATTAAATTATGGGCGAAAAAACGCGGTCTCTACAGTAATGCATTGGGTTTTTTCGGCGGCGTCACATGGGCCATGCTTGTTGCACGAGTTTGTCAATTGTATCCGAATGCAACTGCATCGACGTTAGTTCATCGATTCTTTCGAGTCTACGCCGATTGGCAATGGCCGAAGCCAGTTCTACTCAAATCGATCAACGATAGTCAATACGGGTTTCGCATTTGGGATACGCGAGTCAATGCAGGTGACCGATTTCATCTCATGCCAATCATAACACCCGCCTATCCACAACAAAATTCCACACATAATGTCACACAATCGACAAAGAAACTCATCGAATCGGAGTTTAAACGTGGATTAGAAACAGTTAATAATATATTTGCATCGAAAGGTCAATGGAAGGATTTGTTTGTTAGTGAACCATTTTTTCAACGTTATAAACATTTTATTATTTTATTATTGTCAACATCGGACGAGAAACAATTCAATGCATGGAGCGGGCTAATCGAAGCGAAGATTCGAATTTTAATCGGACATTTAGAAAAGAATTCCTATATCGACATTGCACATGTCAATTCAGATACTTACACACCGGATCCAAGTGTTTTTCAACAAGATAATGAATCCGATTCATCGAATTCGAATTCGCCGATGTTTAGTAATATGTGGACTGTTGGTTTGCAATTCAAGAATATAAATAACATTCAACTGGATCTAACACAAGAACTTCAAGCGTTTACACATGCGGTTTATGATACAGCGAGTTTGAGCAAAATGAATCAAGAAAATCTTAAACTTCATCCGAGGTAGGAAAAATCTTGTTTTTTTTTCTGTCTTTTATTCAAGTCGTTTGTTTGATAGATACATTCGTTTTCGAGATTTACGTACGATTTTACCTAAGGAAATCGCATCGACATTGAAAATCAACTCTCGACAATCGAAACCGATGGTAATCGAAGAAAATCCGTCGTTGAAACGATCGAAATCGGATTCGACATCGTCGGATTCAGGTATTGTTACTGATTCCGATGGAGATTCACAAGCCAAACGGCCAAGATTCGAAGAAGCAAAACAATCGTCACCTTCAAACAGTGACAATTCGGTTTAATCAAGAAGAAATCGTTTTTGTTTTTAATACTCAACTTTGGAGTATTATATCGTCTTTCTGTTGTTTATTTATCACGTTAACGTTCCTTTTCTTTCTTTCTCAATAATCAAATTATAAAGCCAAACAAAAAAAAAGTAAAAAATCTTATTGAAAAGTGAAAAAAAAGAGTCTCTTTTTTGTTTATATGTTTGCCATTTCTTCTTCTTCTTTTTTTCTCATGTTGAACTCGTTCAGTTTCCTTTCTTTTTCTTTTCTTTTCTTCTGTCTGTTTGATCTCTCGCTGTGTGTCTCGTTTGGTTCATTTTTTTTTGCTGTACATAAATGCGCTTGCGGTACATAATTACGATATTAACAAAAGTGAACCCAAAAAAATTATAAAATTGTCAAATAAAATTTAACAAAAATAAAGCAGATACATATAGAAAACTGAATCTTCTTTTTCTTTATTTTGAAAAACAAAACCGGGCAAAAAGTAACAGATCTGAACTCGATTTGATAAAAACTATCGTTGATCGAATTGATTGGAAACTAAAATAAAGAATCGTTTCATATTCTCGAGTAATTCCGAGGTAAGACCGGCATTCGTTGGTAAATGCTCGAGAATATTCAGTTGATTTTTATCGAGATAATTTGCTTGTTCAGATGTGAGAAACAAACGTAGTTTGTCACGATCAACGGTCAAACGTTTCAATTCACTGGTCTCAGGCAATTGTCTTTGCGTGAGAAGATGTATTAGACAGTAGACTAACAGTTCATCTTCATGATAAACACTGAATTGTCGAATAAAGGCAAACATTTTTGCAAGTATTTCGATTGTACCACATTGAAACTGAAATCAATCGAATAGTATTTCGTTTTTTTGTTTTGTTTTGCTTTTACTTTATTCAAATTCGAGAGAATAGTTAAAGGTTGTTCGACATCGGTTCTAGTGAATAAATGAAATTCAGTATTAGTTAAAACAGGATACTAAACAAGAAAAATATCGATTAACAGATTGTTTGGTTTGGATAAATTACTTTTAATATCTTCAGCCAATTCCAGAGAAGTGCACTGATCACACACGGATCTGTTTCTTCGAAAACTTCGTCGATTCCATTGTTTTTCTTATTGATTTTTTGTTTCCACGAGCTGATTTTCGTGCGTTGATCTTCGGTTAACGCATCTTCAGTGATTGACATTAACATGCAATTCAAAATTTGTGGAAACGGACTGAAATCTTGGTTCGATAGACGTGCCTGTTCGTAGAAAAACGATGGAGCAAAATCAAGCCAAACGGCCTTTTCATCCTCAGTTAAATTATCGAGATTTTCACGGACAAATATTGGTTTTGCTTTGGCACGACGATTTATCGTCAATAAAACTGTGTCAATCATAAAACCTGTGCATAATTCGATTAATTTCGATGCACAAACGAATATCACCTGCAAGAAGCAAAACGAATTCAAATGAGGCAAATTCGAGCAATTGACAATTACTCGTGGGATGTATTTGTAAATGTACGCATCACGACCATGAACAAATGCTTGTTGGTTTCTTAAATGCACGTCCAATGCTTGTTCATCACGTATTTCGAGACTGAAAACGAGAATTCAATGAAGAAGAAGACAAAAAGAGATATGGAGAGTTACCTATCCGTGAAAACTCGACGTTTGGGAGTTATGAATTGTTCGTATTCGACAACAGCTGAATATCAAACAACGTTAGTTGAATTTTCATTTGTTTGTTTGTTTTTTAATTTTTACCTTCGATCTGTTTGGTCATTTGCACACTACCAGGTCTTTTCGCTCGAATATAATGAATAGCTTCATGAGCAGTCATTCGATATTCGTGTACGAGATACGAACAAATAACGAAGCCAGTTCGACCAAGACCGGCATGACAATGCACCGCAATCTAATTCAATACATCGACAATTATGTTTCTTTTTGTTTCTGTTTAATAGAAAAACAAAATTCTTCAACAGACTTTGCCTTGTTTCATGGCGAAACTCATCACTTTCATAATGTCGAGAACGGTTTCGACTTTGACAGTTCCGTAATCTTCCATTGCGTAATTATAAATAAAAACTTCAAGAAAAAAATTTATTAATTAACGAAGAAAAGTATATCAAATATTTTACTTCCAGCTTCCATGAATTCAGCAGGATCATAGGAAAAGCCTGATGCATGATTTCCATGTCCGCAAAGAACATGTTCATCAGGTTTTTCAAGATTGAATATAGCACGAATATCAGCCCTACAAAAATTCGCCTCAATTTTTCTATTTTTAACATTTAAAATCGAAATCTACTCGTAAAACAATTTCTTCAACTCGGAATGACGAATCGTTGGTCGTGCACAAGCTAAAATACTGTCAGTTACCCTGAAACAATCACAAAATGAACGATCTCAAATCAGAAAAATAAGATCGAACCAAGTAGAAAATATTCCTGGAATTGCCATTTGTTCCGGTCTCCAGTAGGTCGAACTTTCATATTTACAACTGGCTCCTCGGCAACCAAATCGACATGCTGTTCGTTCAGGTAGCAGTTTTTTAACGGCTTGAGACAATGGTGAATAAGCACCTTGAGGTGCTGATTTAGGCGAAACGAAATCATCTAACCATGTTTCATTGATATTCGTACGTTTCGTTGTGATTAAACCAGGATCGATAAACGATCGCATTGTGAAACTACTGGTCGTACTCATCACACTTCGATTTGTTCTATGATCGGGCAAAGAATTTCCATTGATTGCTGCTGGAAAATCGGAACTCTTATTCCCTAGTGCTAATGCTGCTAAATCGACAGTCAATTCCGAGTTTTCTTCTTCATTTTGTTCTGCAGACATCGACAACAACAAATGGATTAAATAAAAATAAAAGAAATCATTTTATCTGCAAAAAACAACAACAACACGCGTCTTTTTTATTAGACAAATATTGAACAAAGTCGCCGAGAAAGTGTCTTGTCTTTTTTTAAATAGCAAATATTTAACTATCAAAGATACACCGTCATACTTTCATGAGTCACACAGGCAAGCCGATTCCATAGTTGTGAGCATTTCTATTGCGACATCCTCCTCTGTTTCTTTTTAATCTAGCGACAGAACAAAGCAAAAAAAAGAAATGTTCAGTTGAAACTTTTTTTATTGGCTCCGAATTGACCAAATAACGGACTGACAACAGTAAATTTATTCTCGCCACGACATCGATGCTCAATCTAATCATTCCAGTCCATATATAAATCTCAGACTAATAATTTTATTCTAAATAGAATAACTATGCGAACATTATCATATTTAATAGTTCTTATTGTGTCAGCAGTCGTAGTACAATCGAAACAAACCGTTGACGAACAACATTGTGAAGGTAAAATCAATTCATCGAACATTTCTCTGTCATTTCGTTTTTTGTTTTAGTTTGTATAAAAACTATCAGTAAATTTTCTGAATCATTGTCTGAAGAAGACAAGTCCAGCGTAGATAAGATTGAAAAAGCTTTTAAAAAATTCTGTAGTAAAGTCAAAGTCGATTCCAAAGAACATCGACTGGTAAAAAAACACAAATCGTTTTTTTTTCACAATCTGATTTTATTCCTCGTCTACAGTGTTATTATATCGGTGCATTGGAAACATCGGCAACCTATGCAATTGGCGATCTATCCAAACCACTTTCATGGGGTCTACCAACTGAGAAGATCTGCCGAGAACGATTGGCAAAAACCAATCCGCAAATTTGTGATCTGAAATTTGGTAAATCGAGGGAGATTTTTTTGTTGTGTTAATCATTTTCTTTGGTTTTGTTTTTTAGAAAAACAAATTGATGTTAATTCAGTTGATTTAAATAAATTGAAAGTCAAAGATTTGAAAAAGATCTTAACTGATTGGGATGAACCAGCTGATTATTATGAAAAATCAGAATTTATTAAACGTATCAATGAAGTTAAACATAAATATGTGAAACCACCAACAGATACAAACAAAAAAGACTTGTGATTCGATGCTTTCGTTTGATGTTGTCTTTTTCCTTTCGTGAATAAGTCAAATCTTCATTAATTTTTAGTAAAAGAAAAATATATTTGTGCTTGAAAGAATAAAAAAAATCTCGATTTCAAAGTAATTTTCTTTTCTATTAAAATCATTTCAATAGACTAGAAAAAAAAATGTGTCATTGTTTCGCACATTCTTTTGTCATAAAACTATATTGCGAACAAGAAAAAAAAGCGATGCCATTTGGCAGTTTGCCTCTTTTTTTTGTCTACCGAACAACCGACCGCAGTAGGTGGCCGTGTAAGTGAGAGATTCTTTGGCTCTTCTGCCTAAAGCATTGCACTAGACAGATGAACGGAAAGAAAACGCTTGTGGCAATCGCTCAATTAAGATACAACTTGTTCGTCGGCATTGTCATCTGAGAATCGATGGTCAGTCGATAGTAGCACCCTAACGAGCACAAAATCTGCTCGAATAATTCAGCAGAGAAGAAGAAGAACGTCACTATATATGTGAGTGTCGTTCCTTTTTTTTTCTTTTCTTCGAGAGAAAAAGAGAAACAAGTCGTTTTGTTTTTTCCTACTCGCGAACCAATAAAAACAAATCTTTCGCGTCGGAAAATTTTCTATTGGATAATAAAATAAGAAAAAGAGAGAAAAAAGAAGACGAGATGCATCGATTCTCAAGAGCTTTGTAAACTATGTCGTTCGCAAGTATAAGTGAGTGGGAACAACATTAACTTAATGGAAGTAAATTTCATTCGTTAGCTCAAGCTCTCGCGAGTTCTCTTCTTCCCTAACGAAGTTGTCTCCTTCGTTTCGCATTCGAGTAGTCATCGGACGTGTAGTCTCTATATCCTATCTGTCTTTGTCAATTAGATATTACTCTTCTATTCTATTTTATATATATAATAAGTATAAGTGTTGATTTGTCGTCTAACAAAATTAGTCACCTCAAATTAAGAGTCTTAGAAAACTATAACTTAATGTTCATTATTACATAAAAAGAATGAAAAGAAATGGGACCAAAGCAGAGAACGAGAGATAGAAATGAATGAAAAACTGCAGCATTGAGAATAGAGAAAGAAAGGGAGAGGAATAAGCGAACAAATCATATTTCAACCACTCATTCATTTTTCTCTTTACTAAGATAATAATCATTATCAATGAATAACAAATAATTCAATTTAGACTAAGCATATATACACAAGCAAAATGTCAAGTTTAACCAATAATACTACAAATCGAATCTCATCATCATCAAATAATACAATATTTTCTCAACCATCATCATTTATTAATAATAATAACCAGAATACTAAAAATGATAATTTTGACACAACAACAACGGTAGTTGATGTTAATGTACCATCATCACCACCACCATCATCAGCGACAACAACAACAGCTATGGGTTTAGCTGTAACAACAGCAAATAATTCATCGAGCACAGAATGTGATTCTAAACGTAATATTTCATCGAAAGTCGATGATCCTTATGCTACTTTCTACGGTCTAAATCGATCAATACCACCACCACCGCCTCATCCTCCTTCGACGACAGGAGCATCTCCATTTAATATTATCAATCAATCTTCAACTACCAATCTACAATTCGTTTCAAATCCCACAGGTTACTTTCGAGTTTAATTCACTTGAAGAGAACAAATTCGCCTGTTCCATTTTAATTTCTAGGACATTCCTCCGATATGGGAGCATTCAAAAAGATCAAACACGAATCTCTTCTCTTAAATCCTCATTCTTATCATCCCTATCCTCCATATCAACTGTCGGCAAATCCAAATAATTTATCACCAACACATTCAACAAATTCAAGTCAATCATCTCACCATTCATTATCGAATCCAACTAGTCAATGTCCTACACCGGCACGTCGTCGACATCGAACAACATTTACTCAAGAACAACTTGCTGAACTCGAGTCAGCTTTTGGCAAAAGTCATTATCCAGATATTTATTGTCGAGAAGAATTAGCACGAGTCACAAAATTAAATGAAGCTCGCATACAGGTTTGGAACGATCAGTAATGATGATAAAAAGAAAAGAAAAGAAAAGAAGAACTTGTCAGATGATTGACAAGCATAAGAGGAAATGTCGGATGAAGCATCGAATATAGACAGGCCGAAGTGAATGTTCTCGCGCGCGCCCGCATACATATATACATAGTTCGATAATTGAATCATGTTGGCATACTCCGTTGTCGCGTAAGAATAGATTTCTAATGAGTATGTGCAGTCGAGCGACAAGAAACTACATGAATACACGAGAGAGAGAGAGAGAGGAGGAGGGGGAGAAAAGACAAGTTCGCCTTGCCGATTAGCTCGTGCATTGACAATTGAATGGTTTTAATTGAAAAAATCTCGATAAGCAACGAACGAAAGAGGAAAAGAAAATGATAAGATTGTCGATGTTTTTTTTAAAAAAAAAGGTTTGGTTTCAAAATCGTCGAGCTAAATATCGAAAACAAGAAAAACAATTACAAAAAGCTCTTTCACCTGTTCTTTCACCGTGTAATGCAATGATGAGAAATTTCTATCAGACATCAACCGGAAGACCTTATCAATATGGAACAACAGGAACATCAACTAATGGAACAAATAACATCGTTTCCAATCAAATACGATATCCACCAACAACAGTTCCCTATTCACAATTTTCACCACTCTCAACAACCGCAATTCGACAAGTAAAATTCGATCAATAGAAAATACAAAACAACATGAGCTTTCTCTTTCTCTCTCTCTTTTGTAGGATAATCCATTATCTTTTCAAGATACAGATTGGTATAACAAAAGTTTATCATCATTCCGAGTTGATCATTCATCAATGCTTCATTATCCAGCTTGAACAGTGTGTGTGTATGTCTTACCTTTTAACAGTGAAAATACTCCTCTCATTTTTTTTGTGTAAATGTACCATTTTGTTTGATGAATAAAATAGAATAAAGAAAAAACCTAATTTCAATTGAATTTGTCGTTGGTGTCTTCGTTTTTTTTTCTCTATCAATCAGACTAGCAGCTTTTTTCTAATTTTTAAACATTCTTCTTTGAATATCTAATTGTCTTTCGTCTCTTTCCGATAGAATAACAATTGCTAGTTGATTGTCTTCGATGTCGAAGCATGTGGGATCAAAATGATGGATAAAACATCTCGCCGATTGGTTGTTGATCATCTTGTTGAACGAAGCACATCCTTTCAGTAACCATTCATCTTTTTTTCCTTCCTCTTTTTCCTCTCTTCATTTTCTTCTTCTGGTGCGTTTCTCTTCTCGTCATTTCTTGTTTCCTCATTCAACGACATATACTTCAGTTGTTCGATCGACATAGATCTATCTACAAACATAAAACCGAAGACGAGCCTATTGAAAGATTAACCAAGTGCAATAATGTTCGAGAATAGCAACTATAGCATTTCATCATGTAAGCAGTTTTCTTCTACTTTGAAATACGAATTTGCTTCTTTTTCTTTTAAAAGTAAATACAGGCGCTTTTAAACGTACGAAACAGAATGATGGTACAAGTTTAAATCATTCATTTTTATCGCCATTATCTCATCATCAAGATCAACAACAACAACAACAACAACAACAGCAACAACGTAGTCATTCGTCAGCTCGTCGTCGTCATCGAACAACGTTCACTCAAGAACAATTAAATGAACTTGAATTGTCATTTGCTAAAGGTCATTATCCAGATATTTATTGCCGAGAAGAATTAGCACGAACAACGAAATTAAACGAAGCTCGCATACAGGTAATTGAAATTGAATTTATGAAAAATATTTCGTGACATTGATCTCTCTCGAGAGTCAATATGGAAGTTCTCTCCGTTGTATATCATAGAGATTTGATTTTCCACTTGAATCAAATGCCGTCTGTTATGATAACACGGTTCATTTGATGGTACAATTTCCAGATTGATTAGGAGTTGTTTCACACATCGAATGCATTCTTTCACTTTTCTTCTTCTTCTTCTTCTTTCAACGTGTCATGTTGAACAACTGTTCAGAAAAAAAAACGAGAGCGGATAAATAAAACTTGGACATCTGGCTTTCTCGTTTTGTAATTCAACCTTCTTCTAAACATGTCCAATCGGATTAGATTTTCGAATGGTTGACTGACTTCGCAAGTTTTGCTTCTCTCGACTAGGTTTGGTTTCAAAATCGACGTGCTAAAGCTCGGAAACAATCTCATAATTCTTCATCATCGGGCGGCAGTACATCGACTTCATCGTTGTCATCAGTTCGTCTCTCATCGAAAAGCTTCTCAACCAATCCAACATCATCCTCATCATTTCATCAGATGTTCAACACACGCACAAATGCATCGACATCGTCTCCAACAGGTCTTATGATGGCTACCGATCCAACTATGTTCTATTCGTCATTTCCACCGACGTCATGCGATTTTAATGTTCGTTCGACAATTGTAAGTGTTCGTTTTTCGTTTTTATCGATTTATTTTTATTTAATCGAAGGAAAATACAATGTCTTTTCCATCACAATTTCCTCAACAACATCAAAATCCCGAAGATGAATATACGAGAAATATGCGAATGCAGAATTTGATCAATCATCATCCGAATCTGTATCATCACGCATAAAAAAATGTCGATTTTGTATTTACAGGTGATAGACATTTGTTTTCTTTCGTTTTTTTCTGCTTTGTATACGTGTGTATGTTTGATTTATTCCACTTCTATTTCCTATTATACGATAAAAACAATAATTATTCATATGACAACAAGTACTTTTACAGATTTCTTGTTTTTTTTTCTGTTCGACAAAGACAAAACCGAATTTGAAGATAGTTAGTCAATTGATTTTATTGAAAATAATAATAAAACAAATGCGAATCGAGATTATAAAAAAAACAAAAAAAAGACTAGAAATAAGATTCTTTTTGTTTTTGATGATAAAAATAATAATTTGTTGAGAAAAAAAAAAAGAAAAAGGAATGTGTATATTTGTTTCTACTCCATTTTTTCTTTTTCTAAAGCACGTTTAAATTCTTCATAACTAATAAAACCATCGTTGTCAGTATCCTCGTCTCTGAGTACATCATCAACAAGAGTAATTAATTCTTCATCACTGAGACGTTGAGCTTCGGTTGTATTTCGTCCGTTGACAGCATCATCGTACAGTTCATCGTCGTGAACATGATCGAAAGCAGCGATGACTTCTAAACCATCTAAACGATTGTCTTTATTGGTATCATGCAACCGAAAATAATAGAAATTCTGTTCTTCCGCTGTCATTTCGTCGGGAGATTTGTTTATTTGACCTTGAAGATCGTGTTTAATATGACTGAAGAAAGCGAATTTATTCAAGAAAATCAATAAAAACTACTTTTTATCATGCACGAAATCTTCCATTTTCCGAGATAGATGCGCTGGTTGGCCACCGATAGGTACTTGACTGTTGGGGTTATGTTGACCGTGGGCATGGATTTGAGAGATAACGAGAAGGAAAACAAACAGATGGATACGCATTCTAGATTTATTCGAAAAGGATACTAATGTATGTATATAGAATTCTTTTCCTCTCGCGCGCTCTCCGTCCGATCGATGAATCATCGGTAATTTGATTTGTTAGTCAAACAAACGAATCATGTCGACTAACAAAGCCTTTCTCGTCGATGCTCCATCGAATTCATGCATAAATATTTTTATTAAATTAAAGAAAAACAAAAATTTTTTCGAATAAATTCTCACGGAAATTTTTCTCGAACATTATCCTCAAAGAAGGAAACGATTTCAATCAAATGAAACATTTCAATTGGCTGATTCGATTCAATGGATCATAAAAAAATGGATGGAATAGAAAATAATAATACTTTTAAACAAGGCAAATAAACATCTAGTTTCGTAAGAATGTCGTTTATCAAATCAATAAAAGCATTGAGCTTTTATTTAACAATTCTGATCTGTGGATGGACTGGTCTTCTCTATGCCATGACACCGGCTGTACCGTTGATATTCTTCAACCGACGATTGTACTTTCGTTGGTGTTCGAATGTGCAGGGTTATTTTATTCTAATGGTCGCTGTAAGCGGATGTTTTGTCTTTTGTTTCGAAACAAAAAGACGATCGAATTGTTTTTTAGTGTTTACTTGAAGATTTATTTGGTGTTCGGTTGATTATTACGGGTGATAATTTAATTCGAAATGAAAAACGCTCAATTATTTTGCTAAATCATCGAACGAGGATGGATTGGTTGTATTCGTTTATGTTGTACAGTCGATATCAAATGCTTGAAAGATTGAAAATTGTTTTGAAAGCTCAACTGAAACATGTGCCTGGCCTAGGCTGGGCTTTGCAACATGCTGCTTATCTCTTTCTCGAACGTCATTGGGAAGAAGATAAACCACGAATAAAAAGTCTCATGGATTATTATAAAACTTCTCAACACGCTGATTCGGTATGTTTTGAGAAGATGTTTTTTTTTGTACAGTTTTTGTACGATTTCGGTTTAGTTGTTAATCTTTCCCGAAGGAACGAATTTGGCAGCAGGTACTCAAGAGAAAAGTAACGCTTATGCAGCTAAACAAACGACATTCAATCGACCATACGAATACTGTTTGCATCCTCGAACAACTGGTTTTACTTATTTATTAAATACAATGCGATCAGGTGATATGATCGATGCTGTTGACGATATAACCATTGGTTATGAAGGCAAATTTGCAGTGACTGAATTAGATTTATTGAAAGGTTATTTTCCGAAAGCGATTCATTTTTATGTTAAACGTTATGATGTCAATGAAATACCAGAAGATGAAGAAGGTGCTGCTAATTGGTTGAAAACTGTTTGGGATGAAAAAGAAGATCGATTACGAAAGTAAAATTTCAACTGATTTCAAAATTCAGTTTGTTTTTGTTCGAATAAAATTGTTTAGATTTTATGCGGCTAATAAATTCGACAGTCCACCGACTGACTTCGCAAATGAATATAAACAACTCGAGTCATCTGTTCGATTTCAACAACGTCTAGCTCTTTGTTTTTGGCTTCTTTATAGTTTATTTTGGTTTACTTGTTTTATAATGTTTATTAAAATTAAATTCTACGTTATCTTAGTATGTTTATTTCATTTAATTATGGAAGTATTTGCTAATGGAATCATCGATTTTGTTTGCCAAGTAAATGGCAACTTTCGACAACAACGATCTGCGATAAAAGCTCAGTAACAATTTTTTTTTGTTTATTTACAAATGATCTAACTTTTTTTTACATCTTTTTCTTTTTCTTTTTCTATTTGTATTCGATTAAAAATAAAATTAATCTTGATTTTTCTTTTGTAGATAAAAAAGTAAATTGAAGAGTTATGCAGATTTTTGTGCGTACTCTCGATGATCGAACATTAACACTCGATGTTCAAGCGCAAAATACCATCAATGAAATCAAAGAAATAGTCGAACAACGTGAAGGTACGAGAGAGAGAAGACCAGGAAAAGCGTTTTTTGAATTTCTCGTGTGTTTTAGGTATTCCTGCTGATGAACAACGTTTAACTTTAGGTGGTATTTCATTAGTCGATGAATTAACACTTAGCGAATGCCGAGTTGAAGACGAAAGTACACTTTATGTTTTACTCGATCTTGAAGGTGGTGGTAAAAAACGAAAGAAGAAAAACTATAGTACACCAAAGAAAAACAAACACAAACGAAAGAAAGTCAAATTGGCCATTCTTAAATACTACAACGTAATGAAAATTCGTTTTGTTTGTTCTTTTTCGTTGTTTTGAAATTGAAATTTAGGTTGAAGCAACCGGCAAAATCCGTCGTTTAAGACGTGAATGTCCATCGAAACAATGCGGTGCCGGTGTATTTATGGCTGCACATCACGACCGTAACTATTGCGGTAAATGTGCCGTTACATATATGTTTCAAAAACGTGAAGAAGATGAATAAAAACAACAACAACAACAATAACAACAACATACGATGATATAGTTTTTCAATCGTTGTTTTTTTTGTTCTTCAAACATCGACAAAAAATAAAACCGAAAAAGAACGATAAAAATTCAGAAATCTTTTCAAAACAAAACAAACAAATCGATGTCTTGATTTTTGTTTTAGATAAAATCTTTCGATTGGAAACAATGGCAACAACTCAAATGAAAACACCACTTAATCCAAGACCGTACATCAATGAATTAGTCGGAAAGAAGATTCTCGTTCGGCTCAAATGGGGAATGACCTATACAGGTACAAAACGAATATCTTGCGCTTCGATCGAAAACAAAATTCTTGTTTTGTTTTTAGGCTTTCTCGTTAGTGTCGATCAATACATGAACGTTCATTTAGATAAAGCGGTCGAATATATTGATGAACAAAATAAAGGTCCATTAGGTGAAGTTCTCATCCGTTGTAATAATATTCTTTACATCTCCGGTGTTGATGAACGCGGTGATGATGATAATGGCATGGAATAAAAACAACTTATCAAGCCGAGAGAAATGAAAAGAGACACGTTATTGTTGTTATTGTACGTTTTTTTTTATACTCTTTGACATGTGTTTAGGCAAAAATCAAGATTAAAAATACATGTGTCATTAATCGTCGAAAAACTAAATTTGTTTTGTTGTTTGTTTTTGTACATTTGAAACGACGAAGAATATAGTTAATCAAGGCAATCAGATATCATATTTTACTTTTTCGTTTGAAGAAAAAACAAACTGAATTTATTAAAAATATAAAAATATAGAACTAGATCAATTCACAGGACAATCCGTTGTTGGAAGTTGATTATCGACATCTTCACAAATAATTGTTGATTGAATTTGCTGTTCCGATTCGGCTTCTTCGATAATCATCATATTTTCTTTCTTGTCAACAATTATACATGATCGTTTGAGAGTTTTCTGCTGCTGTTTCGTTCGTTTCTTATTGAATAGTAGAGGTTTCAAATCGATACGTTTCTTTCGTTGAAGATAAGGAAATGGCGCGTCAGATGACAGCGATCGTTTGATAACAAGATCATCGACAGGTTCCAATGCTCGAGTCGGAAAACGAAATGTATATTTCTCTCGAATGGATTTCAATCTCATTAAACGTTGTTTTTCAGTTTCGGGTTCGGGAGGTTTGATAAATTCCTTGAGATATGTCGAGCTGATGTTTTTATTGACTTCATTTTCTTGTAAAACGGGCATTGGAGCTTCACTAGTCGTGCTGGTTTCTGTTTCTGTGGTTGTCGATGTACGACTTGTGTTAATTCGTGGCAATGCACGACTAGCAAATGAAGCACGTGAAACAGAATCTCGGATTAAATAACGTGTTGATGTTCGTTCTGTGTACACTTGATTATCATCACGAAGAATACTTTCTGCATCATCACTTTCATTGTAAATTAATTGATAATCTTTGAGACAAGTTATGGGTAAAAACGGACGATTATGTTTATGTTTATCGAAACATTCGAGAATAATGTCCAAGGTCTCTTCGAATAGAGGCTTGGTCGTTGTATTCACTTGAGTATTTCCCCAACTGTGATTTGTTTCAATCAAAAAAAAAAGAAATGTGATTAATTCAATTTACTAGATTAAGTTGAACTCACCCAACACCGGGGTTATCATTGACTTCTAAAAGCCATAGACGAAAGTTTTCATCAAGCAAAAAATCGCAGCCAAATAAACCAAAATGACCAGCCGTTCGTTCTAATTTATCTTTACTAGCGCGAATAACCTGCCTAATGATTGTCTGCATGCGATCCTACTCGATAATAAATATTCTTAATATATGAGCAACAAGGTCACTATGAATTTGATTTTTATAGGCCAAATGATCTACTTTTATTCTCTCATGAAAGCTACTGTGTGTGTGTGTGTGTGTGTGTTTCTAGTTTTGCACTCAGGAAATTGAATTTAATTAACTATTTATACGAACTGCCCTTGATATTATCAGAAAAAATATATTTATATATGTGTGCGTGCACGCACTCAAAGAGTTCTTTTAACATCGCGTAATATCACATGGAATAGTCCTGCCTTTTTTTCTGCTCTGATTATCTATTATTCCAAACGGAATTCTTCCGAGAATAGAGTTTCGCTTTTGCATTTTTCCGTTAAACTATCTGAAAACATTTCTATTCGATTGTTGTTGACGGTAAGTAGAAATTTATTGTAAATATATGTGTGTTTCTTTACCTGCATAACAGTTAGTACCCAATCTTGACACATTTTTGGATGAAATGGTCGGAAACATTGATTGAAATATTGACTAAATTTCGAAGGTTTAGCTTATTTCGAAAGTTTCTTTGATTTATCTCGATATTACTTCAGTTGTTGCATTGTCATGCCGGTTGCTTCTTGAGAAAAAGCATATCGATAGTGATTTTCTTGTACAGACTAAAATCGAGAATAAATAACAAGATCTTTTCGTTGTTTTTTATCTTTCGAAAAAAATCAATTTTTTTTACTAGATTAGTTAAATGTGTCGCGCGATCGAAATCAAATTCTCGATAAAGATTCAACGATAAACGTATGACAGATGCGTTATGATTATAAAAAGCAATTAAAGGCTTCGTCCAAGCAACAAGCCAATGCACTCGTATGTCGAATTTGCGACCTTTGATTAGAAGTGGCCGAGCAATATATCTAAAATAAATAGGACATGCATATTTATGTATTTCTCTTAGTAGATCTTACTCTTGCATAAGGTAACCAGGTGTTTTAGCTTGATATTGAATACGATTGCCACCGTTAAGTTTCAATCGAAATATTGTTTCCATATCTGTGTTTCCGGAAATGACATGAATGCCTTGACCGGCATAACTGTATCGTGGTTTGTGGATCCAGGTTCGATTGTGTTCTATGACAAATAAATTTCATTTGAGTTCTTAGAAACGATTAATACGTAAATATGATCATTTTTCTATATTAAAAACTAGATTAATCTCACGATCGTCGACTCTTTTTAATTAGATTTGCCTTAGAGATAATACGCTTCGTCGAACGAAAACAATTAACTATCAGCATAAGATTATTTGAGATGTTTTTTTAATATCATACTTTTATAAATTCGTAGAAACTCTGTAACTTCATTATCTTCATCAAGTATAAACGTCATTGGAAGAAATGTTTGAATATAATTTGCATGAGTATTTCGTCGTTTATTTATATAATCCCTGATCGTATACCAAAGATTAACTTTATCAGCGAACGTTATTTGTCCTGGTATGTTATTTATCAATTGTTTTCCTTCTTGAAATTTTTTCCAATCGACTTGATGTTCGAGACACCATTTTATTGTATAATTAGTTACATTGTGATCTTTTGTACGAGACCAACCGCGTTCTTCAAGTATTTCACTTATTCTATTAAAAATAAAATCATAATAAGAGAAAAACAAACGAGAAAAAAAAATGTCTCCTACACTCGAGCTTTATCTGTGCAAGCATAGAATATTAAATGTTCGTTTGATTTCCTTTGATTTAAATCGCTTTTTCCTGATTTATTTATGGGACGAGCTGATGTTGATGTTGTATTAGTCGGATTGGACACTTTTTTTTCTCCCGTTACATTTCCATTGCCCATGATTAGACAAGAAAAAATAACAAAATTTGCTTTATTTAACGAGAAAATATGGACAAATCACGTTGCCATTGGAAACAGATTTGAAAGTAATTCCATTTATTTAACTTGTCGATAGCTTTTCGTCTTGTTCAGGTAAATCAAACAATAAGTAACTATGTCGATCGTTCGAGAACAATAGTTCTTATTTACAATAAAAATGTTACTGGTGTCTGTTTGAATAGTATTGATGAATGCTAATCATGGCAGAAAAAAAACTTTTCTGTTTTTTTTTATATTTCTCTTTTCTCTTGTTCGTTTTATTTAAAAGAAAAACGGGGAAAGAGAGAGAGAAAGAAAAGAAAAAGAAAACAGTACGGTGAACAGGCCTCTTTTTATAATGAAAGAATATAATTTGACTTTTCCTTTGCTTCTTCTGTATGTCTGAATAAAATTTTGAAGTAAAGGTGTGAAGCGAGCATGTTTAGTATTGTGTTTCACGAGAAGACCATCGTTAGATGTAGAAAGTTTTCATTCATGGTCACGATAACGAAGAAAAAGAAACTTTTATATAAACATTAATTATTATTATTATTATTATTATTATTATTACTAACGAATCGATTTTTATCACGAAAGAAAAATAGACTGTATAAAAATTTGAATTTTCGAATAAATTAATAAAATATTGATAATCGATTTGTCTTAATTTATTTGAGACCGATTAGAATGAAATAAAATTGATAATAAATTCAAATCTGAATTCTTCTCATGAATAATCAAGTCATAAAAGACGTCAGATTTTTGTTTTTGCGTTAAATAGAAACAAGGAACCAATTGTCCTATAAAAGCTCATGAAAATATCATATAACTCATTGAGTTAAAAGCAAAATAGTAACTATTCGAAATTAAATGATAACTTTTTCAACGAGACAGACAGGTGCATAGCCGTATCATGTTCATTTCGCAGGTATGATTTATACCTTTATTATTCTATCAGATCAGCTAACTGAAGTACTTTTTTCTTTTTATTAATTTTTTTTGTCTTTACTGTAAAGAAAGAAAGTGAATGACATTCTTTACGATGCTTTTTATTTCGACAGAAATTTGCTGTAAATTATGAATTTTCTGAGACATCGCGTGCGATATTTTGACAATGTCAACTTCAAAAGAATAATATTTCGCATTTGCAATCTTCAGAACTCGAACGTGTCAACTGATAAATCTAATTTTGAGAACAACATCAAAGTAATACGTGTTGAGTCACTTTTTTCCTCTTTCGATCAGAAAATATGTGTCTTGAATATATTTTAGCATATTGAACCTAGATACACAACCGCATTAGTTAGTTCGTCGTGACAATAAATGATATTTCCTGTATAAAATGTCGAAAAAATTATTCTATTCTTCGTGTTAAGTTTGTACTTCCCAGTTAGAAAAGAACAAAAGATCAAATATAGTCTTTTTATTGCGATGAAATTATCTTAATTGAATGAACCCTTTTAGAGATCTCACCGTTTTTTTCCTTTTATCAAGTATGCAAATTCAAATTATATTAAAATAGAATATATCAAAGTAAGAGTGCACTATTTCAATATCTTTATTTTTCTATTACAAAATTTCTTCATCAGTACTCGATTCGAGGCAAGCTTTACTTATAATCAGTAAGTCTAATTCTCTCATGTTACTAATTAGTCACAGGGAAAACGAGACCCATTAATTTCCGTCATACTATCTGTTTTTTGTATCAGTAGTTGATTTTCTATTGAATGCTCTCGAGATTCATTGACACAAACAAAGTCAAATGTTGCCGACTTCCGATGAAAATATCTTGATAAACGGTAATAATAAGAATAATTTACAGTGTTGATTCAAATCTAATCGTAAGCTTACATAGTAAATTAAAAATAAACGCTCAACTTCATGTAATCAAACATGTTTTCTTCTTCCTCTATCTATCGATCTATATTTCTTCTTGTTGAGCTTCGTTCATTCTCTCTTATTCTCATTCTCAAAAGAATTTGTCTGCGTTTTCATTTGTCTCAACGTATTATCAGATGAAAAAAGTATTATCTATAGGCAAAATGACAAAATATCGATAATAGACATTGAAATTTCTCATGCAACTATATCTTGAGGGTATTGATTTCATATTGAAACAAATAAGTAAGGCAGTTAATCAGTCGTAATTTATTTGTCCGCAAAATTCGACATGTTTTGACACGCATACAACGACCGTTTTTGTAACAAAGTATTTAAATATTAAAACCTCTTGTTCTTCTTCTTTAAGAATCAAAACGCGATGCTAAAGAAAAGATTTTCTATTCGTGTTCCATGATAAAAAAATTAATAGATTTCTTAACAAAACGCCACTCTCATTCCGTTCTTTCTTAGCTACATCGTTCGTGCATCAATAGGAAAAATAACAAAAAAAAACTATTTTTTTTATTTCCATATAAAAGAAACATTTCTTTCATTGTTGTTTTAAATAGCTCCTTCAAAATATAATCATTTCAATCTATTAAATTGCGTTGGTAGATCCTTTTTAACCTTGCTCAGACATGAAAAACTAAGTGTTCAACATGCTTATTCTAGATTATTTGATTCTCTCTTTTAATCATTTTACGGTAAGTCTTCAACTGTTGAATCTTGTAGGTGAGGTTTCATTCTCGTCTTTTCTCTCTGTATGTTATAGTCAAAACATTAAATGCAATGTCGTCGATTGCAGTAACAATAACTCCGCCGATTGAAGATTTAGAAATGAAAACAGATGATAATACAACAATATGTGCAGGTGAATATGACATGCAAATGAATTTTTCATGATTCAATATTTTTTGCGTGATTAGATCAGTTAATTGGAGAATCATTAGAAGGTATTTCCGGTCGAATTATCTGGGGCATTATTCAAATTATTCTTATGGTTCTCGGGAATATCGGTAAATTGAAAATAAATAAATTAAAAATTAAAACAATTTTTTGTTTTTGCAGGAAATATTTTAACTTTAATTGTTTTAAATCGCCGTTCGATGCGTAAGAGTGGCATTAACAATCTCCTTCAAGGTCTTGCATTCAGTGATATAGTTGCACCAACAATTGCATGTATTCCTCATCTTGTTTATTACTATGGACCACGAACAAATGATTCGTTTATACGACTTATCAATGTCTATCTCATGCCAATAGCAACTGGCGCAACATTTTGTTCGAATTGGATCGGTAGATCAGAAGAAAACGAAAGAAAAAAAATGGAAATCTTTCATTTTGATTTTTAGTTGTGACGATAACTTGTTTTCGTTTGATGATTGTCGTCAGACCACTGTACTCGCAAATCTATTGTTCAAGTCGAAATGAACGAAAATCTTTAATCATCATATTTCTAATCAGTATTCTTTCAATTATCCCGTATTATTATTATCGTTCTCTAACCGGAGCTCAAAATATTCTCAAAGTTATTTCGGCCATTGTGTCACTTCTCCTTCCGTGGCTAATTTGTATTCTACTTTGGATTCTTCTTATTCGTACTGTTAATCGCGAGATTGGCGAAAAGAAATCGAAAGAATTCATTCTTCATTCAGGAATTGTTGCACAGCGTTTAAAATCCAAATCACGTATAACCCGAATGGTTTTAATCATTTGTTTTTCGAATATTATTTGTCAATTGCCTGTTCTTATTTTAACTCTATTCGGTCTTTTAAATGGCAATCCATGTGGTTATAAACTTGCGCTTATGTTTGTTTGTTTACTTTTCCTATCGAATTTATTATTAATTGTAAATCATTCGATTAATTTCTTTATTTATTCACTCACAAATCATAAATTTCGATATACATTCAAACATATGATTCGGCAATGTTTATTTCCATTTGATCGGCATAAAGCAAGTCCTCAAACATTAACAATGTTTAATGATGATGAACAACAACAACGAAAATCTCCTAAACCGAACAAATACGACTATCATTCGTGTCCAAATACGAATCCCAATGATAGTCCTTTATTAGCGCTGACAATTCACCAGAAAATGTTATCCGAACGTCGACAAAATGTCTAGTATCGATAATATGTTATTCTTCAAAAGCTTGTTTGTTTGTTTTTCTAAATAAAGAATCTTTTCCTTTGACAATGATTATCTACGTATGTAGACAAACGAAGTCGTAATTGGGGAATATAAAAATGTCATCGTGTTTCTAGTGTTTTCTTGTTCGATTATTAAGAACACGCTTGTCTTTTCTTTTCTTTATGATGCCGACATGAAATATAATTATAGGAATTTAATCGACTGAATAGAAAAATATTCTGAATCCTCGATATTTTTCTTTGAATAGCTCAGTTTTTACAAAATTAATGTCATTCGATTTAATCAAATGAATAATAAATCTTATGAGTTTGTTTGATATCGTTTAATTTGTTAGAGGAAAAAGTAATTTTTTTTCTAATTTTAATTTCTAAATAATTCATCTAAAGATTCTCACTCACTCACAGAGGCGATAGTGATGAATTCTATTGGTCGACTAGCTCGACAAATCGAACGACGAATAGACAGAGGTTGATGACCTATTTATGATGGTTGATTTGTGCAAACAAAACGAAAAAACAACAACTCTATTTGTCTGTGTGCAATTGTAAAACGAAAATGAGTGATGATCTTATTCAATCGATTTTAACTGACGATCGAAAACGTTTTCTACTCGATCTTGAATTCGTTCAAACATTAGCTAATCCTCAATATCTCAATTTCTTGGCACAACGAAATTATTTAAAAAATCCAGCGTTTATAAATTATCTCAAATATTTGCTCTACTTCAAAGAAGAAAATTACATTCAATTTGTTCGTTATCCTCAAGCGTTGTACTTTCTTGATCTCTTACAACGCGAACAATTTCGTCAAGAATTAGTCAATACAGGTTATTGCCGATACATTGAAGATCAGCAATTGCTCGCTTGGCAACGGCTTCAACGTCGAAAAGCTCAACTTCTTACCAATGCAACTAACTCAACATCATCGACGGCAACAACAACAACAACAAATAATAATAATAATAATCCAGAGAATTCCAATACACAAAATAGTACCAATACGACATCAACAACGGCGAATAGTCAAATTCATTGATGTTCTTTTTCTTTTTGTTCTGTTGTTTTATATTCACAAATGAAAGAAAAAACATATTAGATAAATCATGACGAAATATAATTTCGATTTCAGATAGAAAATAACAAAAAACAAACAAACGAATATTTCTTAGAATGACATCAATCGACGATGGCACATCAACGATCAATCCAACGAATGCTTTGATTCTTCCAAATATCATCTTTCCTGTTCTCGAACAATTGGACAAATCAGGTTACAAAGATATTCAATCGGATATTCGTACGACTTTGTACAAACTCGAAGAGATTTATCCAGGTTTTTCACGCAGTTTTATTCAATCATTTCTGTCGAAAGATCCGTCATTGTCGACAATAACAACGAATCTCAATGAATTAACATTGAAATTAGAGAAATTTTGTGATAAATCATCTTATTTCATATCATCATCGCGTAATGAACCTGAATTTCATGAATTAAATGTTCGTTCGAAAAATCTCAAACGTATTTTAAGTCGAATACCGGATGATATCAATGAAAAACGTGAATTTCTCGAAACAATCAAAGAAATAGCGAGTGCAATCAAGAAAACACTCGATAGTGTTACGAACACATTCCAATATTTCAAAACCAACGACGGACGACAAGCATTAGAAAACGAGAAGAAAGAATTTATAAAATATAGTAAAAATTTTAGTAACACATTGAAAGCTTATTTTCGTGATAGCAAACGTGATGATGTTTACATAGCTGCTAATCATTTACTTGTCCAAACGGATTACCTTCTACGAACGATAAAACTTTATTGTGAAACTGAAACATTGGACGATACATTGTATCCATTGTTATCCTATCATCAAAATCAAACGCGTTCGAATGTTTCAGCACGTTATTCAGCTAATCGATCATCGGCAATCAATCGGCCAATGTCATCGTATGAAAATAGTTATAATTAGTTTCTGCTTCGTCATGCTTCTTTTTTTTAACAAACTTATTCTACTCAATTCAAACAAACAAAACGCTTATTTATCTGAACTAAAATATCAAATTCACTTCTTTTATTTGTACAGTTTGCCTTCTTATAAAGAAAAAAAACACTATTTCTGTGGGGAAAATCTGTCTCGTGCTAAATATTTGTCTTCCATTTATACGTATGTACAGTTGGATTTGTTTTATTGTAGAATGATACATTTGTTTATCAGAACGAAACAAAAAAAAACGTTATTAAATATTTGCTTATTTATTTTTATTGTTTTATTTCTCTGATAAAAAGCAAAGTGAAAAAAGTCAGACTTTGAGTATCGAGTGTATCAAGCCGAGTTAATGGTTAGACAGGAGAGGAGAAAAAAAAACGAGAAAATAAGAAAACAAGAACATGTGTGTTGAAGTATGGACGTGTAGGCACATGCATCAGCTCGTTGTTAATCGTTAACTAATAGTTATATTTAGTAAAACATAAAAGAAATATAGAACGATGAATTGATGACGAGATAAAATAGTTCGCCCCCTCATTTCTCTCTCTCTCTCTCTCTCTCTCTCGTAGTGTGTTTGTTTCCGATAGGCAAATTCTATAGACAAGATTTCACATTCATTCTTTTATTTTCTTTCTTTTTTTTTTGTTCTCTATTCTTTTGCTTTTCTTTGTATTCTATTGATTGCACAGCAGTTTTCTTCTCGTAATACGAATAAAATTATCATCGATGACTGAATTCAAGCGTTGTCTTGATCGACTCGCTCGTTCTTCATGTAAACATTACAAAATATATGATGATTGTAATCGAACGAGCAGACATCGTTACTTTCTTTCTCCGCATTTTCTTTTTGCTATTGTCATTGCGTCAGAGACACAGTAATGCACATCGTCAGTTCGCTTATCTCAATCGAACCGTTGACTTTACTCGACATTTTAATCTCTTGTTGTTTTTTATTTCAGATTGAAATACGCAAATTCGTGTGACTAAACATGCCAGCAGCAACCAATGTCGATACTCGTACTTTTAAACAACGAAAAAATTTTGGTAAAAAAAATCCAAAAAACCGAATAGTGTTTTGACGAGATTTTGTTTGACTTTTGTTTAGCAACACGCAAAGACGAAGTAGCTGGCATTCGAAGTAAATTTCCAACGAGTACGTGTTTTTGATTTCTTCTGACAGACGGAACAAGTCTCGATGTGTTTTCCCCTTTTTTGTTTCCCACAGAAATCCCAGTTATCGTTGAACGATATCACAAAGAAAAAGATTTGCCTATTCTCGGTAAGACGAATTCATTCGACTAGTTGATATCGATTGAATTATTTTCTGCAAAGATAAAACGAAATTTTTGGTTCCACAAGAATTAACTATGTCGCAATTTGTAACTATAATTCGGTATGTAATTTGTCGAGACGAAAAATATTATTTCAAATAGACACGGAAAATATTTGCTTAGAAATCGAATGCAATTAAACGCTAATCAAGCGTTTTATTTACTGGTTAACAATAAAAGCATTGCTTCAATGTCGACTTCCATGGCTGAGATCTATCGTGATGATAAAGATGACGACGGATTTCTTTATATGACATACGCTAGTCAAGAAATGTTTGGCGGACTTTATTAATAAACACATCAGCGATTTTCTTTTGTTCATATTATTTATGTATTTTCTTTTTTGTGGTTGTTTGTCTTGAAAATCTTCTTTTCTCTTTCTTCAGCAGATGTTCTGCAATTCTATTGACTTTGCTCACCTAAATGAGAGCTACCGGTGAGCACGTGTGAAGAACAAAACGAAACACATTCTTGACTTGTCTTTTGACATAATACTAATTTCGATAGACCTCTATGTTTATGTATATTTGTATTGTATGGGACTATATCTATTCTTTTCTTTCTCTCTCTCTGTTCACTGTCTCATTATCGTGCATTTTTATTTTCTGTTTTCTTTAAATGTATGTCAACTATTTTTCGCCTTCTTCTTATTGAAATGTTTGTTGATCATAAACATGTTTTATTTTGTATTATACAAAAGAGAAAAAAAGAAGATATGCCTATTCATATATGTTTAGTTTTTATTTTTGCGGATTATCGAGCAGACTTTTCTTTTAATTCAGACATTTGGACCGGAAGAGGAAGTAAAAGTTCACCGAACTTTAGATTAATTAGTTTCTGTTTTTAAAATAAATTTTATCTTACAGATTTGATTCTGTAATCTGATAACTCGAGTGACTGTATCGATCGAATTTCGTTTTAGATACGTAAAATAGTGAAACACAATGTTTCACAAATATAATTCATTTACTAATTCGTTGACACCTACCGATCAACTTTCGGCTTATGTACCAGATGTGAGAAACATGAATATTCGATTTCGAATATTACACTCAAGGCTTTATTTTGTTTGTTGTTTTTTTATTAGAGTCTTGGTACTAAACAAGCAACAAATAATTTTTTTATTGCTCCACAACCAAAAGGTCGTCAACCCGGTGGAACAGGACCAGATTCCTATGGAAGTCTTGCAGGTCGTCAAATGACATTTTTACGTTTTTTTACTGGCAAAACCAATGATTCAGTCACATTGCCTATACTTGAAAAAGCACAAGAAGTAGCTTCAACAGTATCAAAAAATGTTTCGACTGTTACTGCAGCAGCAAGTCATGTTGCCAGCAATGCTGCACAAAATGTTGCATCGACTGCTCAAAAAGCCGTTTCGAGTGGACACGGGCATGGTCATGGTCATCATGCTGCTCCATGGGAAGGTGTTAATCTTTGGCGAACACCATACAAAGGTGATGCCGATACGGTTACACAAGTTAAACGTAGTAAAGGCGCACTCGATAAATATGTCGAAAGTCGTACTCGTTATATCCAACAAATGCAACTTTTTGCATTGGTATGTTTTGTTTAAAAAAATTCTTTTTCTTTAAAACAAAAAATATATACATTTAGCGTAATAAAACGACACCAACATGGGTCATGATGCCACGAGATAAAGCTATACTTGCTGTACAAGGTGTTATTGCTGCGTATGTCGTCTACAAAGCAGCTACATCTGTTTATAATCATTTGAAGGCAAAAGATCGTCTTAAACGTAAGTCGCTTGATTAATATTCAAAATAACGAATTTTCCTTTCAATTCTATTTAGTTATCAAATTGCTTTACAAAGACAATGTTGATTAATCCAGTGTTCCCATAGATCAGCTAGCAAACAGAGTCCTTCGTCCACATATCTCTCTCTTAATTTTGATATCCTGCATCGAGAGCGTTTATTTGTAGTTTGTCATTTTTGAAATAAAAAACATCGGTTTTTTTTTCTTTCTGATCCAAATTATGTTGACAAATAAAACAAAATGAAAACTCTACTAGGCGACATATGTTAAGGAAATCATTTCGATTTAACGAACTTTATTTAGTCAAACAATTATTCGCTTGAAGAAATCTTGATCAATTTCAAACGTCATTTATATTCAAAAAGAAAAAAGAGCCTAGTTTATTGGTTTGATTTTTTGTTAGTTACAAAAATAAATCACGTTTTCAAAATTAATGTAGATTGCATAGAGTTGAACAACTGTCCATTAATCTAAAGTAAAAAAAAAAGACAAAATTGACGAATAAAATCGATATGTTTGCTTCGGTTTTACTTCATCATATGAATGAGCAAATCTTGTTTAAGTTTTGGCGTTGAAATTCTATCGACAGGCATCTGACAAAAATTGAATAATGTCGTTTTGTCTGCTTGTGATAGGTCAGCTGAATTCAATGTAATCCATTCGCATAGTTTAAGCATTGATGGAAGATGTTCAACGAGTTCTGAACCATCTAGAACAAAATAAAAGTCGAAAAATTAAAGATATTATTATTGTTCGTACTTTGATGAATTAAACGAATGGCCATGGGCAAGACATAGAAGCAAACTCTCCAGTATGTTGTCGAAATGATTTTTCGGCCGAGAGCCGAGTCACTTTGAGAGAGTAAATGACGAAATAAATCGTCACGAGAAAGAAATGACAGTAACTTAAATGATGATTGACGCATACGTTGAATTTGACCATCAATTGCACGAACATTTGAGTCAGCTAAAACGATGGAATTTGTATTTTAGAAGAAAACCAAAAAAAAATTCTGTTGTTTTACTTGATGAATCGAGTGTATAGACCAATTTGAGAACTGTATCGATTTCATGCAATGTACATAGATTATCTAATGGACTTGCTAAAATTTTGAGAATTAAATCAGTTAATTGATTAATAAATTGATAAATCTAACAAAAAAAAACAAATAATTGAATTCTGTATTTTATTTGTTATTGTCGAACTTTTTCTTTGGTTCGAATATTTGCCATTAATGATGCGACAATTAAATCCATAACAAATGTTATTGTTCTTCCAAACATCCATCGACCATTTCGACTTGTTTCATTTTCACTTTAGAACAAAAAAGAAAGAAAACAACAATAAATCTCCACATTTCGAAATGTTCAATTCTCGTACGGTAATAATTGTCGTGTATCGATATGAAAATCGATCAATGGTAAAAGTGCATCGAAGATATTACTTGATACAAGTAATTGAGCACCATTAGGAATCGATGAAATACGCAATAGAAGTGCCTAAGAAAAATACGAGCGTTGAATTGAAATTCGGCTGAGAGGATTTTACCATGTAGGATGAAAATGAATGCCATGTTTTGAGATCGACTATGCCTGATGTTTGTAATGATTGTACGACAGCGCACATTAACTGACGTAATTCGCTTTCAAGTGAACGAAAAAATGTTTGATTGAAATTGTTTAAGATCATGTCGGAGAGATCGATGGTGATCAATGATGTCAGAAGACTCGATGCTGAAGACTAATATGAAAATGAAAATTTTAGTTTCGAAGACAAAAAAAAAGAAAGTTGTTCTTTTGATCGATTTACTCGAACAGCTGGGACATTCGATAGTCCATCGTGATAGATGATGTTTAGTAGATTCGGGTTTTGTTGAATAGCATTTGTAAATATTCGTCGAAGATCATCTTGTTGTTGTTGTTGTTGATCGAGTTGTTCGATAATTTCGATTAATTGAACAATCGCGCCGTAGATAGCCGATCGACCTTTGGCCGTGAAACGTTGTTGAATAAAATCGAAGAGATTTTTCAATAAACGTACGTAATTCGTTCGATATTCTCCGGTTAATTTCATTTGTTTCAATGATAAAATCGATGTGAGAAAAATATTCATCAAATGACTCGATTGTTGATCATCGAGAACTGATTCAGCTTGATTGAAAATATTTTCATAGAGGAAATTACACAAATCAAATGGAAATGTTTTCATTGGAATTAGATTTAAATAGAGTATCAATTCGATTAATGAACGCCATGCGTCGATATGAGAATTTCTCCAATAGAAATCGATTTGTTCGTTGTTGAGATGATTGGCATAGGCAAGAAGAATTTTACAATCATGAATTGAATTTTCTTGATTGGGATTGTTTTCATTGATGAATTCGTTGGGATTGGGAACTGTTTGTTGAATGGATTTGATTTCATTGGTGAGAAAACGACGTAGAGAATCGAGACGATAGAGTTTTAGATTCGGTCGTTCGTTGTATTGACAGGCTTGAAGGAGATTATTGATTTTATTTAAATCGATATTTGGCGTTTTAAGTTGACTTAAAAGTTGATAATCTTGTTTTTCAAATGGAAGATTGATTAATGATAACGTCAAACGATTTAGTTTGATATCGATGAGTTCAAAAAGTAGATTGATTGTTGTTTCAATGAAATTCTTCGAAATAATCGTCGGTTGATTTGTTAGATTGTAGAGTTCATGAGCGATTAAACGTAGAAGATAGGTTTCAATTGAATATTTGAATATATTCGATGATGAACTTTTCAATGGCAAATAAGATTGAATTTGTTTTTGAAGAAATAAATTTTCATGTAGAAGATCGAATGTTATTTTAATAATCATTGGCGAATGATTTGTACATAGAAGAAAGAGAACTTCATAACATAATGGCAATGATTTGGGATAGAAATCGATTTTATCTGGTGATAGATCATCGAAGAAATTGAGTATTGCTTGAAGACAGTTATTCGCACGGCAACTTTTGCCGGTTAATGTGAAATAGGAATCAATTGGTTCGAGTTGATGTTGTCGATTGAAACCGCAGAGATAATGGCCAATGTTTGATTGAACAGATTTGGTTAACAACCAAAGAACTGTGTAACGCATTCGAGCTTTTAATTCACTATCGTCCGATTCGTCAGTTGATTCAGAATCAGGTTCAGAAAATTCCAAACATCGTACTAAACCATTTCGTAGTAAAGCTTTGTCTTTCTAAACAACAACAACAACGGTTTTTTTTCATTAATGATTAAATTCAATTTGAAATATTTATTTACATGTTCTTTGGGCAAAAGTCGAAGGAATGGTTTTTGTAATTTATCTTCGCTCAATGTTTTCGAAATAATTGACAAAGCTTGAGAGGATAATTTTGGAAAATAATCGATCATATCGATTAATCTATTCAATACGAAAAACATCGATTTGAATTCAATTTTGATTTTAGAATATTTTACTTCATTATATTCGGAAATATATCTTTCGTATTAGCATCGGTAACAATACGTTCGGTCGGTGTTTGACAAAATGTAAACGCTGAAGTTTTATCTGTTTGCAAGATTTGTTGACTGTTGATTGTCACAGATTCCAATAGATCGAAAATTAAAATCAAACTTCGACTTAATTCTTGTTCGCCTAGATCAAATCGAAAGTTACGAAAAAAAAAAACCAATTCTATTCTATTCTCAAACCAGAAAATGAAACATATTCAGCTAGTTTTTCACAACCATCGGTAATCAACATTGTTAACTAAAAATGTAAATTTAAAAAAAAAGATAATTTTCCCTAATCAACTCACTAGATTATAAAGAACACCACCACGAAGTAGATCACTGACGAGTAATTCTCCTGGTGTGACGAGTTTATTTTCATTGGATTCGATTTCCATTGTTTGATTAGCAAAATAGTTCTCAACAATATCATTTAAAATCATCAAAGCATTTTCAATAATTTGCCACTGAAAAATCAAAAATTTTAGTGTTTTCAATCGAATTCTTTGAAGATTCAATACTTTTTCTTGAATGGATTTAAAGACTCGTGTTGGAATTTTTAACAGAACATGATTAACAAGAAAGATAACGCAGAAGCCTAATGTTCGTATGTCAGCATTCGATTTCAATTGTTGAGCAACGATTGGTTGAATGAATTTTAAACATGCTTTTAGAAATGTATATTTCTGTGCTGGTACTTCGAATTCTTCGATTTCATAAGCAATTGCTGGCATATCGGAATTTTCCATTGGTGCGAATAACTTTTGCAAAAACAGAAAAAATCAAATAAGAATTTTGATGAGAAGAAATTCGGGAGTTTTACATCAATTTCTCCGATAATTTTCCAGAAATGCAGAGCAATTTCCGGTGTTTTTGTGAATGCTGAGAGTGTGTTTAATAGAGCAGCTTTCAAGTCCAATGAGACTCGACATGACAATAAGCCGAAAAATGCTCCTGTTATTTGCCATTGAGGATGTTCGAAAAATCCAATACGTGAGACTTCATCCTAGAAGATCGATTTCGCGAATAAAAAGTCAAATTTTGCTTCGTTCGTGTTTACTTGTGTGGCAATGACTTCGATGAGATTTAAAACTGCGATCAATGCTGTCACTTCTTTAGGAGCAATCGTTTTCACTACGGATGACGATGGCGGAACACCGAATGATGTTTGAGGCTGTTGATTAAGTAAAGTATCAGGACGATACGTATTTCGATAGAGAATAAATGCTTGAAAGATTCGATTCCAACATGTTGGTCCGCCCGTATCTTTTGTTGTCAAAATGAAAACTTTTCTTTCGAAAGGCTAAAAATTACCTTTAGCAAATCGTAGTAATTCGAAACAGGCGTGTGCACTCGATTGAGTCGAAGATATGCCGGCTAACATATGAATATAATGACAATAGAGATAAGCTGAAAGAGTTCCACCGGCTGATTCAACGAAATTAGCCAAAGCAACCTAAAGACAAATTCATCGAGGATTTCGATTGATTGAAAACAAAGAATGTACTTGTTGTTGAGTAGGTGATTGCATTAACCGATGACCAGCTAACGCATCAGCTGCAATCCAAAATTCTTCACTGAGATGTAAATTCATGGGATCATTTGCGTAGAATGCCGAGAGCTTTAAAAAAAAACGGCAATCAAACAAATAAATTTCTTCAAAAATGAAAACGAACTAATTCAAGAAAATATTCATAATCTCGTTGTAGATTATCTGGCAATGGTTTTCTTGCACGTTCACAATCTTCAATCATTCGTGCTGTATCTTCAGCTTGAACACGAAGTTCTTTCAATTTAAATGGTAAATAATAAATAAAATCAACGAATAACATATGAAAACGTCGAATGAGAAATTCCTTTAATTAGAAAAAGAAAAACATTCAAAAAGAAACTTTTCGTTTTTTTTTTTCGTGACAAACTTCTTGTTGAAACAATGTGCTTTTAATAACTGTTTCCGATAGAAATGCGAACACATGAGCTTCAACTGCTGTATCAGCAAATGATTCAATATCTTCCGAATAGAGATGTCCTAAGCAAAATCAAAATGATCTATTTTCCACTGAACTAAACTCTTTCAAAACAAAAACTACCATCAGGCAGAGCATGTGATCGTGCTCGTAGGATAACAGCCCAAGCTAATTGACAAACAGCTCTTAGTTCCGGTATAATCCAACGTTCATCATTCGATAGAATCTCTCGAATAGCATTGATTAATGTTGGATCAATCAAAGGATTCGTCGTTGTCGTATTATTATCCAATGGACTCAATGTTTGATCTTCTTGTAAACTGAATTGTTGATGTTTGGAATGAATCATCGATGACGAACCTGCATTCGTCTCATTTGGCAATGTCAATGCTAATGTTATTCCATAGAGAAATGCTCCGAGAAGATACAATGCCGATTCATCAAGAATTCCATCGTCTTGAATCGATGCATGTTTAGCTAGATAATTAAGAATTGCTAATAGATGTGATTGAGTCAAACGAATTTGACAACTATAGAGGAAAATCGATTTCGCTTGATAAGATCGAATATGTTTGATGGAATCTTGAACACGTCGTCGATGTTTAACATTACCAATGCCTGCTTTCGAATATAATCGTTCTTCTTCATTACGTATTTGAAATTTAATTAATTGTTCGATGATATTTTCGATTAATTTCTGTCCAACAAGTTCTTGAATGAAATTTGTACAGAATTCGATGGATTTCGAATTTTTTAATAGCGATTGAAATGTTCGACCGGTTAGACAAGCCATCAGATAAGCTAAACAAGCAGCTAAACGTTCTTTCGACTCGTAATAGATTTGAACCGCTAATAAACCACGTGTACAATCGGGATAATTCGATTGAATCGATTCACCTTCGATTAATAACAACAATGAATCGTATTCATTCAATTGAAATAAATCACTGATATCACAACATTCATCAATAAAGGTTTTAGGTAGTTTTCGACGTTCTGGTATGGATTCGAATTGAATGCCATTGGTATCGGCTGTTTTTATGATGTTACGATGCGAGAGATTAGGTGGCTAAACAAAAAAGAACGAGTGTGAATTGACGCAGAGACTATTCTTACTGGATTGACGATGATATTGAGGAGGTTGGTTTTATTTGATGTAATTGTTTGAATTTTTTCTGTATCAATCGATTCATTCGATGATAATAATGATCGAAGCGTATCGAATAAAGTCGTGAATGTATCGAACATGATCTGAAACGAAAATTCGTCGGTTTTTTCCCGTTGAATTGCAGAGTTATGTTCGAATGAAATGATAATTTAACCAGTCAGAGAACGGAGCAAATCCTACCAATGAAAAGAAACCGCTGATTTAAGAGACAGAAAAAAAAAGAAATGTGGTCGCTGGATGTCTTTCGATTTTAACTTTCCGCAATATCATATCGTCTATTCGAGCAATTAAGATGAATTTATCTCTTCAAATCGCAGTAAACTTTTAGTAAACAAAAAAATCTGTTCAATTTTAAGAGAAAAAAAATTGCAAAGAATTTGTTGAATTATGATGAAAAAAAATTGAATCTGTAAATCAAGAAAAGATTATCTTTCGTTCGAAAAAAAAACACGATATCCAACAAAGAACGATTCATAGCTCGATAGTTTCGAATCGAATGATGTATGTCTCGATTGAGTCTCAATGCGACACCTATCCATGTTGAACATGTTAAAATTCTAGAGGAGTTGCATAGTTATTCTCACCGGTCATGGTGATCAACAGAATCGTTTGAGTTTATTCGTGAGTATTTTTATTGCAATTTCAACCAAACAGACAAAAAATGGTATGTCGATTGAGAATTAATCGTATTTAAATTGAAGTTTTTTGTACGACTAGATTCTTTCTCGAACAAAAGCAGCTGAAGATCCGAAGAAAAAAGGAAATGTGCCTGCACAAGATAAAAACAAAAACAAGACTCGTGAAGTCGAAGATTTTATTGCTGATCGTGATTATACGGGTGCAATTGCTTATCTTGAAGTACGTTTATTTTCGATTGAATCGACTATTTTTATTTCTCAACAAACAAATCAATTAGTTCTGTCGACAAAGTAATAAAGATGTCAAAGATCTCGATCTTTGGTTAGCATTTGCTGCATTTCACGCCGGAGATTATCAACGAGCTAGTGAAGTACGGATTTTGTTTTCAATTATCTATTTACTTATGCAATTGAAATAGGAGTACGAAAATATCGTAACAAAAGATCCTCGCAATGGTCAAGTGTATATTTATCTTGGTTGTTGTTATTTTATGTTAGGCAAATACGATGAAGCTGAACAAGCAGCGTTAAAAGGTCCGAAATGTCCGTTACAAATTCGAGTTCTATTTCATGTTGCACATAAACAAAATAATGAAGAGAAACTCATGGGTCTACATCGACAATTACAAGATGTTATCGAAGATCAAATGTGTTTGGCTAGTATGCATTATATGCGAAGTCATTTTCAAGAAGCATTAGATATCTACAAACGATATTTAGTCGAGAATCGGTGTGAATTTGCTTTTTGAAACAAATTCAAATCGAAAGTTTTGTTTTGTTTTCTTCTCTTCTCTTTTAGTGACTTTTTAGCGTTGAATGTTTATGTTGCATTGTGTTATTATAAACTCGATTATTATGATATATCTCAAGAAGTTCTCGATGTTTATCTTAAAAAGAATCCAGAATCGGCAACAGCAACAAATCTACAAGCGTGTAATCAATATCGATTGTACAATGGCAAAGCAGCTGAAGTAAACAAAATGAAAAGAATTTCAAATTACTATTCTTCATCTTCATTTTCGTAGAATGATTTGAAATTGTTTCTTGAAAAAATGAGTACTTCATTTAACTATGCAAAAGAATTGTTTCGACATAATATGGTAGAAAAATTGCATTTCAATGAAAATCCTGTTCAATCGTTGTTGTTTTTCTATTCATTGAAGGTTGTTTTTCAAAATGGCGAAGGTGCTCTTCAAGTTTTACCACCATTAGTCGATGTCATACCTGAGGCGCGTTTAAATTTAGTCATTTATTATCTTAAAGAAGGTAATCTAATTAATTCAAATAAAGATTTCAATGTTTTCTTTTCCTTCTGCTTTATTAAAAAGATGACCTCGATCATGCCTATGATTTAATGAAAGATGTCGAACCATTACAACCAGCTGAATACATTCTAAAAGGCGTTGTTAATGCCGCCTATGGTCAAGAACATAATTCAGTTTGTGACAGACGTTTATTTTATTTCAAAAAACCCATTTGATATCGTTTAGCGTGATCATGTTAAAACAGCACAATCGTATTTTCAGTTAGTTGGCGGTTCGGCAAGTGAATGTGGTTTGTAGTTTCGAAAATAGAAGACATGTCCTTCGTTGAATTCTCTCCTTATTCGATTAGATACGATTCCTGGTCGACAGAGTATGGCATCGTGTTATTTTCTTCATAAACGATTTGATGACGTCATCGTCTATTTAAGTTCGATAAAAGTACGTTTTGTTTCGTTGTATTGTTCTATTGAAAAGCGACAGAGTGTAAAATATTTCATTGTTAGACATACTTTTATAATGATGATACGTTCAATTTCAATTATGCCCAAGCCAAAGCTCATGAAGAAAAATGGAAAGAAGCTGAAGAAGTTCGTAGTTCAATAGGAAATCTATCCAATAGATCTCGTTTTCTTTTTCAAGGCATTCTTATTGATTCAAAGCGAGAAAATAAAGAATGATTATGTCTATTTAAGTTGGCTAGCACGTTGCTATATTTACAATGGTAAACCGCGTCTTGCTTGGGAACTCTATTTGAAATTAGAACATTCGAACGAATCATTTTCTTTACTTCAATTAATCGCCAATGATTGTTATAAAGTAAAACTTGCCGGTGTTCAGCAATTGAATTGATTTTTGACTTTTAGCGAGGACATTTCTTTTACGCTGCTCGTGGCTTTGATATTCTCGAACGAATGGATCCCAATCCTGAATTTTGGGAAGGTAAACAAGGTGCTTGCGCTGGTGCCTTTCAGCAAATCGTTGCTGGTCACGAACCTCGGTAAAAATTTGATTTTGAGACAACGAAAAAACCAACTTTCATTGAAAAATATCTTTCTAGTGACACACTTCGTGATATTTTATCATTATTAAGAACCACCAATCATCCTCAAGGTATGCAAAACGAATGAATTTTCATTGAAATAAACGCTAAGTCCGCTTTTTATCTAGGAGATCATATGATTAAAATAATGCGATCATGGGCAAAAACCAATAATATTCCAGTTTAAAATTCTGAACTCTCGAAAGCATTTCTATAAATGTTGTTTGTTTGTTTGTTCAACATGTTTTTTTTTATTGCGATCGAAAGAAAGAGAGACACACATGAATAAACGATAAAGAAATGTCATTTGTTGTTGTTTTTTGAGGGTTATAAATGTAAAATAAACGAAAAAATTGAGATCTTATGAAACTAAACAATCGGGTGGATCCGATTTCTTTCGATCGGCTGACGATGTTGACTTTTTTTTCATAGATGTTCGTCGAATTAAACTTCGACTACGTATAAAATTTTTGTCCGTTTTCTCTTCGAATTCTTTTTTCTTGAGACGTTCACTAACTTTACGTCTCAAGATCGGACTTAATTGTCTTGCTGCTGATAATTGAACAAGACTGAGTAGTTTGAGAAAAATATCGATAACAGACGCTCGATCAAGTGCTGTACATTCAGCAAACCGGCAATGCAATGGACCGAGTTCATTTAACATTTGTCGAACTTGTTGTTCGTCGACCTCGCGTATACCCGTTCGATCAGTTTTATTTCCCACGATAACTATCGGAATTTCGCTATAATTTGTTCGTTGTTCTTTGATTTGCTCGATTATACGACGAATTTCTTCGAATGACGAATAACTATCAACACCTGATTAAAAAGTAATTAAATCAATATTTGCCTTTTACGTAATAGAAACTCACTATACACAAGAATAAATGCATGTGAGGTTGCAATCGACAAACGACGCATGGCTGGAAATTCCATATTACCTAGAATTCTATTTGTTCAGTCTACTCAAGTTACATTATTTCATTTACCAGCTGTATCTAAAATATCAACTTTGATTGTTTTATCATCGATCGTAAATTCTCGATAGTGTAGATCTTCGACAGTTTCTTTATATACATTGAGAAATTTGCCGTTGAGAAACATGTGTATAATCGATGATTTGCCTGTTCGACTGGCTCCAAGTAGGACAAGACGATAGCGTGTATCTTGATCGGCCATACTCAGAGGTATTGGTTTGGAATTGATGATTAATTTCGATGGCGAATTGCGATTCTAAAGAAGTAAAAATGTCAAATTTGCTGGTTTTTTTTCTTCGCCGTCGTCTTTTTTTCAATTGCCGATGCGCCGTAGCATCAGCAAATAGGATGAACGGAAATGTCACAGAGGGAAGAAAAAAGGAGAAGAAAAAAGATGCAGAGGGTAAGAACTACGGGTATCGAGGTGCAGAAAAGAAATGTCAATAGGAGAAAGTATTTCTTTTCTATTGAGTTTTGAGGATCAGACAAGAATGATTGTTAATAGAAGTTCACCTCCTTGAGCTCTTTTCTTCCTCGATTACTAAAACTATTTCTTTTGTTTTTTTTTTCTGACGTATTTATATCGATTAGTTGACAATGATTTTCACCAAAAGAAACCATGAACGTCATTAAGTAGAAAATTTTTAAAAAAATCACTGGAAGTCGAGTAAAACATCATAAAATGTACCTATTCAAGTATGCACTTAAGAAATGAAAGAAAAACAAGGAGAAGAAGAAGGAGGAGGAACCGTATTTTCTTTCAAAAATGTCAATATTAATAAATAATTAGTTTACTTCTTTGTTTCCTATATATATACGTATGTCGAACAAAAAAAGTTTGAAGATTTCTAGTTGACAGTCGAATATTAATTTGAAATCGATCGATTAAATCAATAGCATACCTCATTTTCCGATGTATCCATTTTTAATTTAATTGAATTTGTTATGTTCAAATAATGATAATAATGCAAATGACAATCTTTAATGAAATGTCTATAGGTTAAATTCTGACATGTATGCGTATAGGAGAATCTTTTCTTTCTTTTTATCTTAATGAAAATAGTCGTTTTTTTTCAAAAGCTTGTATAAATGACTGATAAACTTCAAAAAGAAGAAAAAAAGAAGGTAGATGTCCAATAATTGTTATTGCACGACGTACAATGAGAAAAATCAATGGAAAACATTCACTTTCTTTTCTCTCTTGAGAAACATAGAAATATAAATATATATATCAATGCGCGAGACTAATAATGTAACTAAGAGATTTCTATACTGGTATCGTCTCTCTTTCGGCTGTCTGTTGTGCGAAAAGAGAAAGAAAGGATATAGATCGCCTGACGGACGATGTGCACGATACGATTCACTGGAAGTTCGAGAAAATATTTTCAAGTAGAAAAATAGCAAATTAGTTTAACCATGAAGGTATATTTTTCTTCTTAATAGTAGAATCTATAACGCATGAAGAACAAGGAAAAAACAACGTCTTATTGTATATAATTTAATAGTATCAGAAAAGAAAATAGACTCATTAGTTCGTCTTATCAGACTTAAATACTGATGTTTGCACCATTTACATCTGACTATCTATCATTGTGAAAAGTATTCATTTCCCTTTTTTTTTCGTCACTTGTGTATATATATATATGTGTGTGTGCTATATGAAATAAAGTCATACTAAAGAGAATAAGAAGAAAAAAGGATCGCATTTGGAGTATTCATTTAATTGATCTTCTATAAGGCAATTACTATATAATAGTTTCTTATAAACATATCTCGTTTTCTCTCTTTTTCTTCACTTATTTATCTTCGAAACAATGGCTATTTATGGAAATGGTTCACTGCATTCGTCTCTCTAGTTGACGAAGTCTTTTTTGTTTTCTTTGACTATATCTATTCGCAACATAAATCGATTCAGTCGAACAATACTAGTCTATTGTGATTTGACATTCCCTTAAGTTTATTCATTCATAGAGACTATTATGCAAGTTTGTATTCATAATCATATCGTTGAGAAACCTTCTCGACCTATTTTTTGGTTATATTGGAATTAGTTTTCTTGTTATTTAGAATGTTGACGAGTATATTGAAAGCGTGACACGCAGGTATAAGCTGATGTCTTATTCTTTCCTAATATATGTCACTCATAAAGAATTTCTTATTCTCTCGTGTTCAATTAAATTTTAACTAGAATTGCATAGATAAAAAAAAAAAACTTGACATTTTCAAACAAATACTAAGAAGATTGACCAAAATAAAACAAAGAAAACAAGAAATTCATGTTAACTGACATAAAACAATCTCGAAACTACTCAGCTATTGACTGTTGATGAACATTTCCGCTTGTTCTTGTTTACATGAAATTACATGACACAATATTCAAAGATCTAACTCTCGTTGCTTAACTCATTTTCTTTCGGAGGAGAAAAAAAAAGCAACCACAACCACAACATATATTTAGTAGTTTGACCTCGTTCTATATTTCTTTGTAATTTACCTGTATTATTCGTATTAAAAAGGCTAACAATAAAAGAAGTTTTCTTCGTTAAAGATTCTATTCATCTACAATCAATCAAAAAGTATCTTTTGTTGTTTATTACCGTTTCTATTTGAGCTTATGTGTGCGTGTAGTCCGGATGTTGTTAGTGTTCTCTCATCCGCGAGATCTATCTGCCTTTTGGGCATAGACAACCAGTGAATAAGAATGTATTGCTATTGCATGCGCGTTTAATATTAAAAAAAATCGTTAATATTATGAATTTGTTTTTAGCCATTGGTATGAATAAAGTATCGAATGTTTGATTAACATAAACTACAGCTCACGCATCTCGATTATTTTTCGCTCTTTGTAACAGTTATTCATCGTTGAAATAAATGTAAATACAACAAAAAAACTAGAACTATTGTGTGAATTCATTGGTATACAATGCACGTTCCATTGAAATAAATAACACAATGAAACAAAATTGTACTATTAGATTTTCTCTAACCTTTTATTTTATGTTTATTAATAAGATTAATTAGGTCATCATTGAATAATCACATATTCCAAGGAAAAACAAATCGAAGAAACAAGTTTATCTAAATACTGGATTAAACTCTCTCTTATTTATTTGATTGTGAGCATATGAATACCTCGATTTTCCTAATAATTTTATTAAAATTCTTTATTGTGTCAAAGACACATTTATATGTGAGAAAAAGATCGAGGTCAAATACATCGACTGTCTCAAAAGTATTCAGGAAAAATGACATGATATTCATACAAATTATCCATCGTTAATAATGATTAATGTAGTCAAAAAAGAAACGGTGAAATTGACAAGACTGATGCACATTTCAATTTCCTGAAAATTCATTTTCATATATTCACGTGAGCATTTTTATTCACAAAAAGGAATTCAATATAAAAAAAATAATAATAATAAACCGCACTTATGCCTTTACATTAAATATCGATGAGACTTTAATTCATACTCATATATTCCTTTAAAATTTTCGACGGTCGAATACTACAACATTTATTTAATAGAAAAAGCAGCGATTTTATTCTGCAACTTTTTCGAAAGATATACGTATATGCAAAGATTTATCTATGAATATCTAATATGACAGAAAGTATTCAATAATTTACAAAAAAACTGACGACAGACAAATGGAGTAGAACCGTCTGTTTGACTTAATTTATTCTTATTCATTATCACTAGAGTCTCGTTTTCAATCATATGAATAGAAAAGGAAAAAGACACCGTTAAAAAAAAACTCGAGCACTAGTTTTGTTTTTGTTTTACTAGAAATATCATCCAAATCTTCGAATGAATTAAATACTTACAGTTAATTTCAATTGAATTTCAATGTAATTATCAAGACTAAATAAGTATTAATGTCTTTTCTTTTTTTTTTCTCTCTCTCGTTAGCTTTGACACTCGCTTTGATCTTTACCTCCGATGCGTTTCCTGGACATAAGTAATAATTACATTTTTTTTCCTTTGCATATACGCATTTCATCTCCTAAAACTAAAGCTTAAAAAGCTAAATATAGAAAAAGAGAACGTTAATGAATGAAAATGTTCTCGTTAAAAAAAAAGAAATTTAAAAAAGATCAATTAAACGTAAGAGTACAAAGAAATAAAATTCATTCTTCGCTTCGTCAGACATATGATAGATTCTATTTTTAATTTTCAAAATGATTTTTTTTTCTTTTATCATTGAAAGGAAGATCCACATGTGTACTTTCTCCTTCGATCGATAAGCGCACAATCATGTTTATGACCCTCAATTTCTTTTTTCATTTATGCTCGATTATTTGTATTTGTCAGATGTTTTTTTCCTTGCCGTTTACATTAGTTCCGTTGAGTGGCCGTATGTTTATATTTAGTTTAGTTTTTGTGTTTTGCACTGATTGATAGAATGTGAACTTATTTGTCGTCAAGGTAAGAAAGAATTTTCTTTTTTTTATTGATTTCGTAAATCTTTTAAAACAATCGAACAACCTTTATGATTTTGAATCGGACGAAAAATTTTGTCTCCCGATGAATTTTCATAGGATGCGTAGTCAATTGTTTTGAGAATTTGAAAATCATTTCTAAGAAACGCATTCGTCGAATAAATACTCGTAGCATCAGCATAGATCAAATCGAAATGTTTGTCTTTAGCTAAACTAATCGAATGTTGAATTAATTGACTGGCTAATCGATTTTGTCGATAGTTTGGATGAACACCGAGAAAATAAATATGAAATAAATGTTCACATTGAAATTGTTCGAATAGATTGATATTTTCATGGAGTTTCGAGATGAGATTATTAATTTGATCATATTTATGTAAACTTGTTCGATTCAATGATGAATAGAGAACATCAGAATGAACGTTATCATCATGGATTTGATCGTGATGATTAATCGAATAAGCAATAGGTAAATTATTTGAGAAATTCGAATCATAGAATGCTAAAGTTAGTTGATCAAATTTGGCTTTGAAAAGAACTTGTTCTAGCCAACATAGGTCAATTTCATCGGGAATTTTGGTTTGTAAACATTGATTCATTGGTTCCGATTGAAAGAATGTTTCCATGACATAACTTTGAAATTCATTTGTAAATTCATTCGGTAACATTAAACGACATAGAAAAGACATTTTATTGGTTTCTTTTGAAAATATGATTAGCCGAAATAGTATTGACAAATGTAGTAGAATAAGAAAAAGAAAAAAAAAGTTTTCTTTCGTCAGAAAAAAAAGGAATGATCGAGAAAGAAGATCTCGCCTATTGACGCATTGAAGATGAACAGCAGTAACATGAGTTTTCCGTTATTAGAATGAATAAATGTGAAACGAGAATAGAGTGATTAGATTCAATATGTTGCCAATAAGATTTTTCGAAGAGCAACAAGAAGAAGAAGAAGAAGAAGAAGAAATAAGATCTTCTCATTTGTCTAACTAAGACAAATCAATATCTTGATTTTCTCTCTCATTCTCTTCGTTTTTATTAACAACATTCTATTTTATATTTCCATATTCAAACAAACAACTCAATCAGCAGACTGACTTTAGATTCAATACCATTTCTTCTTCTTCTTTTGTTCAAAAAAGTAAGATTCAAATATTTGCGTTTCTCTCTTGCTAAATAAACAACATAAGAAGAATAAGAAGAAAAATAATTCATTTAAAACATAAGTCTCGATATATACAAACAAAAAAATGTTCGAGTAGCTGTCAAAGAGTATTATTTTCTCGAAATATTCCGAGAATCTGCAAGTATTCTTCATGCGTTTCTATATTACTATGGCTAAGTAGTCATAAGAAGCGAACTCTGACGTGATGACAGATCTTAGAGTCTCATCATTTTCATTAGGCTTCTTCTTTTCTCTTTGTCATTTCATCAGCATCCTTCGCGTCGAGTTTATTTGTTTCAATTGTCGAATAAAGCCTCGGTTCGATTTTGTATTTTTGTTTTCTTTCTTTCAGATTTCAACAACAGAAAATAATAATGTCGGATCAAAAGATTCTCGCAAAACTCGCTCAGTCGATGTTAAATTTTCATCAACAAAATAATAGCACATATCAGCATCGGCCAAGTATTCGCACGTCATCAAAGAAACCTTTGGAAATATCTGAAATAATCGAAATTTGTATCTTAATCTTGATTTTTCTTGAACATACGTTTATATTTATATTAACATTTAAACGAAGATCTTCAGTCAATTCTTCAAAGTAGAACTAAATTTAATTTGAAATTAAAAATAAAAAAACACGAAGAAGAATTTTGTTTTTGTCGTTGTCAGAGATCAAAATCAACGTTCAATAATCCTTCCATGTCAATCGTTTGTCTACAGTTGTCTTCATCGTAATTGGATTCGTGCCTTATCATTTTCGAATATTTGCTTTTCGATCGTTTATTTTATTTTTCTAATTCTTAAACATTATCATCCTTTACTTGTCCATCAAACATCGATCACATTCTGTTCATTACCATTAAATCTTCTACAACAAATTCTCACTAATTTCAATACATTTCATTTATTCATTATTTCCATAAGTGTTTTTCAATATTTTCTTCGATATTATCGTTTAATTAAAAATACCTATTCAAGTTACTTTTTCAATGGACAAAATCTTCTCCTAACTAATCATACAAATGTAGCATTAATTTTAAGCGGATCATTGGCTTTAATCTTTGCTTATAACTACATATTCTATGCTCCTGAATATCCTCACACAATAACTTTACTGCCATTGATAACATTCAATATGATTTTATTACCATTGATTAATCTTATTATATTTTCATTTCTCATTGTTTGTTTTCTAATTAATCAATTTTTTTCCAATGATTTTCAAGATTATTCACATGATAATACTGATCAAGAAAATCTTCGTTTATTAATCGAGAAAAGTACGTGTATTAAATGTTACACTGAAATCGTCCAAAAAAATCCAAATCTTTTTCAAGACAAAAATTATTCGTATCGAAATTTTTTTGCCAAACATTTCCGTTCATCGTATCCATTTGAAATGAAACGAAAATATTGTTTTCCAAAGAAATCTCCTTATTCACAAACGGATTTCTCCTATGAACAAGAACCAATCTGCGAAAACGATCTCTTTCTTCAAACAACATTCATTCATTTAAATCGACAACATTCATTATGTCATTTATGTTATTGTTTACTATTGATTTTTCTTTTAAAATATGTTCTTTTGACATTACCTCATTATTCAATACAAATGTTCTATCACTTAAAACAATGCTATCAATTTATAATCAAGCATAATCTTTCAACGAATCTGCCCTATCCAACTCATGAGAATAAGACATTTGTTTCGATATGTTCACATATTCTTTTTCTATTATCACGTTTCGGTGATAGTTTTTTCTTTATTCGATTGAGTTATGTTGTTAAAAATTATTTTCCATGTTGGTGTCAGTTCAATTCGCAATTATTACGTCGACAACCGATGAAACATCAAATTTTAACAACAAAAACATCGGAATCATCGACAACAAATGAATCAGCAAATATAAATGAAAAAGTTCATCAAAAATTTCGAATTAAATTTCAATTTATGCCCATCTGGTCCAACAATCGACCGAGATTATTTGAACATATTGCTTAGTTTTCGAGCGTTTTCCTTTTCTTTTTCTTTTTCTGTCACTATTTTCAAGTCGAATGTTTCTCGTTGTATTTCTAATAGAGTTCGATATGAATCAATATAATCAGATTCAAATCTGATGGAATATTTTTCTTCAGATTTCCCCTATTGTTCTCTGTCCAATAAGAATAAGTCAACAGACAAAATCAGAATCAGATCTTCGCATACTGCTTTGGTTTCCCTTGACAAATGACTAAGTAAAAAATGTTAAATGATTGATGACGACATAAGCAATTCGATCTTCGATGATTACCATAAAAGCAAAAGAAATAAAACAAAAACTGTTGCTAATGTATTATTTAAATTAGTTTGCTTCTTCTTCTTTTTGTTAGATTCAGAGTATTTCATCAAGGCATATATATTGATCTTATTCTCAATATTTACAATTATCTGAAAGACTTCGTTTTGTTTTTCTCATGAATATTTGTCAATTGATCCGGATCGAATTCGTTTGAATAAAGATTTTCTTTTTCATTTAATGTCAGATCATTCTAGACTAGAGCTGGTCTTAGAAAATAGAACGAAGATACGTTCTCATTCAATTTCAAATTGACATTGTAATAAATACTCTTAATGGATATATGAGAAAAACAACACCGAAATTCTATTTTTATTATTAACTTCATTAGAATTCAGAGACAGTTCGGTTCAGGGTGGTCAAACCTCCTGATTTGGTCAGGAGTCTCCTGTTTTTTCACCCCTTTCTCCTGATTTCAGAAGCTGATTTTGAAGATTTTCAAACTCTCACAAAATTTTAATTTTACCTATATTTTTAATCAGTTAAGAAGATTTTTAGACAATATTACATTTAGCTTAGAGGTAGAGGAGTACAAAATTTGAGATGATTTTCTTCTTTATCTCATAGGTAAAGGACAACAACTCAAATGAATTGTGTGATTAAAAAACAGGATTATCTGAGTAATAACGAACAAGTTTGATGAACCTCTAGTAGAAGAATGTTTTTTTTTTTCATTAGAAAAACGATACACTGCCGGAGAAACGTTTGATTAGAGTAAATCCTAGTAATTTCACGATTATTAAAAATTAAAACCAGAAAATTCACAAAAAGGAAAATATAAGAAATTTGTTTATTTTTATTCAGCATTTATCATACCTAGTTGCTGTCGTACTTTTCTCAAGATAGGATCACAATTTTGAAAAAATTCGAAATTTCTTACATTCTCATTAATATTGAAGTATTATTATCTGCTAATAAACACGATTCATGAACACTACACATGTTCCTATTGCAAAATTCAAAGAAAAAGCTATCATTTACTTCATAAATCGCAAAAGAAAACTCGCTAATTTTGAAATTTTCGATTTGGTTACTCTGGTTCGATTGCAAATATTTGGAAAAGCGTAGGTTTTAGCGCATGGAAAACTCATAACACCAGAGAGGAGGCAGACTCGCAGTTTTAATAATCTGCTTTGCTCTGACAACTTTTTCTGCAGTTCAGCTCTGATATACATTGTATAATATAGTTCACAATATTTCTTCAAAGTCATGGAAAGCATGATATACCTCAAACGTCGTCTGACATTGACTGATATGAATTTCATATATCGTATTTCTCTTGAAATAAAACAAGTACTATTAACCTAACACATCAAATAACCTTGCAAACTACGCTCCCTTGAGACGGTGAATTGAAATGCTTGAATCATTCAATCAAGTTTTATTTTATTTTATTTTATTTAACAACATGTAAATACAATAAACTCAAAAAACAAACATTTTATTGATTTTTTTTCCTTGCACAAAAAAAAACTTTTTTGTTCTCACTTTAATCCGTTGTTGTTGTTGTTTTTATTATAATTATAAAGCCGAACAAAAATCAAAGGAATTTTTAAAAAAAAACATTATTCTTCTTTTCCTTTACGTTTATTTTTTTCATTGATCTGGTTGTTCTCTCTTGGAGAAATAAATACTTGCTCAGCAAAGAATTGATCCAAAGTGTTTTCAATTTTTTCTCTTACTTCAGGAGTTAAATGTATAGCGGCTTGTTCGATTTTTTCTTGTGTACTAGGTTCAAGCGATAATATAAGTGGTTTAGTAAACAAATCCACATCGTTTTGACCTAGTTTTTTCTCGAAATTCTTCAAAGCAATGTCTAATGCTCGATGAGGAACAAATGGAAATGCTGCTGGATTATTAATGATAATATGCAACAATGCATGAACAAGCTGATCGGTATCAGAATTCATTAAATAAAAATAACGATTCAACGTTGCTTCGGCTTGTCGAAAAGCTTGTTCGATTGAAATTGGATGGTCATTATCATCGACGACTGGTTTAGGACAAACAAGACCGAAAAGAGTTGAAAATAGAAGAAGATAAGCTGCCGATAACATTGTTGCTGAAACGAGAAATGACAATAATTAAAATTCTTTTTCTCTCTAGTTGTTCTATTAATTCGAACTTGTTATTCGACCTCCTACTCAGTTTACACCTATGAGAATAACATATGAAACTAAATCTCATAATGAAAAATGACTATATTTGACATAATACATGGCTATGCCGACCTTTGTCACCATTGAAAATGTTCATTCAGTGCAGTATGAACATTTCAAATGTGAAGAGAAAACAACTGATTACTATCTTGGCGATTAACTAGTTGAGAAATGACAAACTGTGAATTGTTTTAATACTGGAAAGAAAAAAACAGAGAACGAGAGAATGAGTAGGTAAGTCAGCCAATTAAACCCCCACTCGATATTTTTCTTCCTTAGTGTTATTAGCATTGCCTCTCGCATTTTTTTTCTCTTTTACTCCTTCGTACGTGTAAAATCTCCTAGGGATTTTTAATATGATCGCTTTAAGAATTGACGGCAAATCGACGATAATTTTAATGAACGCAATCTATTGTGTTCTTTCTCAGAAAGATTTTTCTTTATTTTACGAAACAAAAGAGTAAAAAAACGAATAAAAACGGAAAAAGCAAAGGAAAAAAATAACGCCGGCGACGTTCAAAGGAAATCGACGCAGAAGTTTAATTATTTTCGAAGTTCATATATAAAAAGAAAATGTCTTGTAATTAAAATAATTCTTTTTTATAAGTAAATCCATATTGACGGCACTTCTTTGCCAATTCACCGGAAACCGCAGGTGGCCCACAGTAGAATACCGAAATTTTGCCTTTCTTTTCAGCTAATAAATCCATAAAAACCTAAAATTAGTAAACAGCAGAAATGTATTCAGGTCATCGCACTCTCCGAATAGAAAGTTGTTCTTATTTTTTGTTTCTCTTTACTCGAAAAAGAAAACTAATGTTCAATGTTTGCTTATAATCTATTTATTAGAAATGATTCAATAAATAAAAGTCGACTTTTATTTACTTGATCCCAGTTGGGACGACCGTGTTTTGTTCGTTGTCGAATTCGATCGATAGCATCGACATTTCCTGTGTTTTCCCTTCCGATCAAATCCAACGAGAGATAAACATTAAGTGCGTTTAAATCAGCAGCTGATTTCGCACTTGTTACGTACAAATGAACGTTAAGTAAAAGACCTTTGTCCGAATTTTGTCTCAAATGTTCTTGTTCGATTTCCATGCGAGCTAATAAACTAATGAACCATTCGAGTGAACGTTGTTCTCGAGTAACCCAAATGAAATCGACCTGAAAATAAGAGTCGATCGATCGATGAGAAAAATCTACTGTTTTGTTCCCTACTTTTCTAACAAATGATCCAGCTGTATGAGGACTATCCCAGATATAATCGCAATTCGGACATTTATGTCGAAGATTTCGGTATTGACACATAATGCTCTGCAAAATCGATGCGAACGGTGTTATGCCAATACCAGCTGCAATGAGAACAGCATGTTCAGCTTCGAAAATATGCTGAGATGGTGCGCCATACGGACCATCGATTAGAATCTTTATAACAACAAAAAAAACGTTGATGTTTTTTATGAATGTTAAATTTTCTTCTGACTTGTAAATCCTCTCGATCGTTGAATTGAAGTGTACCAAATTGTATTCGATTTTGATTATTATACATATGTAAATATCCCAATGCATCGGATACGCGCGTATCATTGAGCACAAGTTCGCTCTGTTCATCATCGAACATCGATGGTGTATTCGAAATTCTCAAACAATAATCGCCAACCGGTGGAACTAATAATTGCGTATTGCCTTTCACCGGCGGTTGAGTTGGTTTATCAATTTCAATGATTGATTTTTCAGTGAGACATGATTTATGTGTTGAATTTAGTTTCTGATGTTCATCAAGAGTTATAGCTGATTGACGAACCGATGGTATTTTCGTATAGAAATGAACTTGTGGTGGCAATGATAATGAACTAATTTGAGATCTCAATTCGCCATCAGTATCTACATCATCAATGACCTCGATTTGAGGATTGAGATTTTGTGCATTTGAACCACGTAGTTCTCCGATATAACTTCTTGACATGCGTTTTCGCATCGATGTTCGAAGATGAATCAAACTGCTTTCATCATTTGTCATTCCGTGTTTCTGTTGGATTTTCATTCGAAATAGATCGTAAACACGTCGAGTCCAATGACCACAAACACGAACATGCAACCAAATAGTATCTAAAAATCATATTCGATCCAAAAAAAGAAAAACAACGGAGATATTTTCAATGACAAACCTTTGTTTTCAGGTGCACTACTAATACTAAATGGATGCCATTCGAAATTGGCAATCGATGGTATGTTTATATAGATATAATCTCCGGGTTTATAATGAAATTTTCGCGGTCGATTGATGACTAAATGTAGAACCTGAAAGACAACAACAACAACCGAGAATTGGTTTTTGTTTCTCGATCATCATATTTATCTAACTTGAGATGGTAGTAAAATTGCCTCCAAAATAAATGTTTCTCCATGTTTTAATGAACGTGATTTTCGATAACGTAAGATTCTTTCGATAATATACAAAACTCCTGGAAAAACTAACCATTTCCAAAATCTTGGTCCATGCAAAAGCATAATAATCAACCAAGGTACTGTCAACATATGAAACCAATAAAACAACTAAATCAACAAAAAAACTCAATCTTATTTCCTCATTTTTTTTTTCGTCTTTGTACTTGAAAATGTCCAGTTTTCCGTACAAATGGCAAACACATGACATAGAAAACAGCTCCGATGACAAGTTCAATAACACCGGTTATATATCCGAGACCTAATTTAAACGTAAATAATGCATCAATATAACTATGACTAGCCAGATGATACGGTTCTAAATTTACAAATGAGAAAAGAAATCTTTCGAGATGAATTTTCTCACTGCAACGTGTTTGACATTTGCTTTCCGAGAGAAAATTATTCCAGTTGCCTCCACAACCGTGATAATGAAATGGTTCACATTTATTAATCGTATGATCGAATCGATACCGAATTGTAGACAATGATGAATCAATAATCGATCGATTCGAGAGATGCCCCTGTTGTAAATGTGCAACATTCGATTGACAAGGAAAACCGTGATCAGTTGGCAACGAACAAAGAGTAAAAACATAAACGACATAAGCTAAATGTGCGACTGTATGGAGAATAGATTCGATTAAGATGATAACTCCGATGAGTTTGTGTATGTCAATATGATGATCAAGTGGTAGAAGAAGACTTCCACCTTTTGTTCGTAACCAAGTTATATATTTTCGGAGCATTAAGAGAAGAATTAATGCACAATTGAAATTTAACATTCCACCTGTGAAAACAAACGATGAAAACGAATCGTTATCGGTTCAAGTTAGACATATTTTACCATTGATTCGAGCAATGACAACGAAAAAATGAACACGTTGCTGTACGACATAAACTCGAAAGACATTTATACAAATGCCAAGACAAATCAATAGATAACAAGACCAAAATAAAACTAGAGCAGTGTGATTTCTTATCCAACTTCGAATTGTTAACGAACGTTTCGAGGTTTTACTAATATACAAAGGTATCGGTTGAATCCAACTATGAATACTAAAACAAATTGAATAAAATCACAATTGAAAAGCTACATCCGTTCGAACTTTAGCGAAAGAACTTTGAATAAATGTTCATTTCGTTTGAAAGCATTAATTAATTCATCTAGACTAACATCACCCGATTGATCGACATCGGTTTCGTTGAATAGACTCGTTGTTAATTCAGCTAATGTTTCTTCTAAATCTAATGATGGTGTTTGTTCAAGAAAACAACGAAGTAATAATTTCATTTCATGAAAATCAATCAATCCATCACCTAAAATCAATCGTCGAATTGACAATTTATTTTCTTTCAAATCAAAGTAGACATACAGACCATCGTGATCGAAGATTTTGAAAAGAATATCGATTTTATCACAATTATTCGATTCAATAATTAATTCTAATCGTTCGATTAATTTTTCTAATGTCAATTGACCAGTTTTTTCAACATCAAGATAATCAAACAAATGATCAGCTAATTCGGGCTTAAACAAGATCAATTTATTCGGTACGAAAGAAAATTTTCATCAACATACGACTTTAAATTGAAAACTATTTCGAAATGTTTCTCGATCCATCGAATGATTCGACCGATTTTTATTCACAATCATTTGAAATTGATAAGCCAGCCACGAGAGCCATTTTGTATCGCATTTGATATTCGAAATCGCTCGTAGAATATCAAGAAATTCCGTAGTAGTCAAACTATTCGTTTCGTTGACAAATAAAAGTATAAAATCACGTCGAAACTAAATCAAATATCACATGAAAATGTTTATTTTTTTCTCTCGTTCGCTCGTTCGTTCTTACGGTTGTATCTTCGAATAGTTTACAAAAGTTATCGACTGATAGACAATCATTTTCCTTTGCTGAAGCCCGTTTGAAACTGTGAATATAAGGTTCAAGTGATCGAATCTCTTTCGTACGATTTGATAATCTGTCGAAAACGAACAACATTCGTATTTCTACTTTTGTATTTCATCGAAATTTACTCAGCAACATTGTATATCGAGCCAATCCATACCGATTCCGAGAGTAATTCACTTGATTCGCGATCAAATAGAGAAAAAAGTGTTTCTAATAATTGCTGAAGAAAATACAAAACAATCAAACGAACACAAATAAATTCTCAATGATTTTTGCTTACACGTTGACGAAACAAATAATTTAATTCGAGAAAATTAACATTTGTCCGACCGTATAATTGACGTTGCCATCGTTGAACTAAAACTTCTTTATTCGTCGATGGATGAATAGTTAATTTCATTTCTGTACGAAATTTCACAAACACACATCATATGAACTATTATATATACCTCTTTTTCGTTTCTTTTCCTTTTACTATAGGCATTTATCTTAATGAACAAACACGACTGAAATCTCGAAGCATCGAATTCGTACTTAGAAAGAACGTGTCCGTTTGTGATCGATCTTGGCTATTTTTGTACCCAGTTGATGTCATTAAAACATATTTATTTTTTTGGTTCTTTCTTTTTTAGAAAAAAAAACAATATTTTATGTGTCATGGACATTGAGAGAAAGAAGAAGAAAACACAAGACGACGAAAACAGAAAAACTAGAACATAGAATGAATCAATATGTAGAAGAGAGAGAGAGAGAAGAGTTAAAATGCTCAATAATTCGAAATTCTTTTGTTTTTGATTAATGAAGATTTACATGCAACATGAAGAACCGGTAATCGGTGACGGTTTGTTGTTATGGTCGTGTTAATCTCTGTTTTTTCCTTTTTGTTTGAGCCATTGAACATTGACAAAGAAAAAAAAAGTTGAAGATAAAGTAGAAGATCAAAAGACAAACAAAGCGATAAATGCGCACAAATGACGACATCGAAGAGAAAAAAAGAGAATAGAAGATACGAACACCGGTTAGAAAGAAAAA